>Ga0233437_1000690_pt1 | contig 72850 bp, 62 predicted proteins | sample SI_122_August201_FD_182714 | JGI IMG/M metagenome (GOLD analysis project Ga0233437, IMG submission 182714) | Seawater microbial communities from Saanich Inlet, British Columbia, Canada - SI_122_August2016_200_MG | ecosystem: Environmental > Aquatic > Marine > Inlet | place: Canada: British... | reverse complement strand
GAAAGAACTGCCCGATTTTCCAGGTACCATTTTGTTTACTACAAACTGCATCCAGGAACCTGCCTCAAGCTACAAAAATAATGTTTTCACAACAGGCCTCGTGGCATGGCCTGGAACCACCCATGTGGAAAACGGGGATTTTGGCCCGGTAATTGAAATGGCTTTGCAGATGCCAGGGTTTACCGATGATAAAGACCTTGGCTCCGTATGGGTAGGCTACGCACGCAACACAGTTCTTCAAGAGCATCCCATGGGTAGCGTTATTGATACGTTGGTCGACTACGTTAAAGCAAAGAAAATCCGACATTTTTTCTTGGTAGGTGGATGTGACGGCGCTAAGCCAGGGCGTAACTATTACACTGAGTTTGTGGAAAAAACCCCTGATGATACCCTCGTACTTACCCTGGCTTGCGGCAAATTCCGCTTCTTCGACCTTGATCTTGGCGCAATAGATGGGGTCCCGAGACTTTTGGATGTGGGGCAGTGCAATGATGCCTATTCGGCTATTGTCGTGGCTTCGGCCCTTGCAGAAGCCTTTGGTGTGGGAATCAATGATCTTCCTTTGTCGTTGATCATTTCCTGGTATGAACAGAAGGCGGTGGCGATCCTCCTGACACTCTTTTATTTGGGCTTAAACGATATTCGGCTTGGGCCGACGATGCCGGCATTTTTGACGCCTAACGTACAGAAGGTTCTTGTGGACAACTTTAACATCCAGCCCATCAGCACACCGGAGGATGATATTGCTGCCTGTCTAGGCGCATAGCGAAACATAAACTTGAATTCGAGTGTATAAGGGCTTCGACGCGAAGGCCGTAAGGTCATTTTTTTGACAACCTCGATTTTTTTCGGGCTTTCAAGAACGATCTCCGGTCTGCCTTTATACATCTTGATTTTCCCTCCTACCGAACCGTTTTATTTGCGGTCTCTCTATCCGCTCAATATAGACGGCAAATATCCCGTTACCCGCGCTTTCCATATTCCTTCGAATGCTTCAATTGCCATGCCGCAAAAACCAGAAGGGTAAAGAAGGTTAATGTAAAATACCATGGAAACCATTCAACCGATTGAATAAAGACGGTATTTTCAATTGACTTCCCCGTGATTGTGGGTGCCGTTTCCGAAACACGCGTTCGAAGCATACTCAAAAGGATGGCGTAGAACAAACAAATGAACCCATAAGCCAGGTTAAAAAACAACCCCTTAAAGCTCAATACGGTGGCCCGCCGGGAGGAATCCGTAATCCGGTTGAGATAGTGGCTCACGAAAAAACCGGTGAAATACATGACACTGGAAAGAAGAACCATGGGCACAAGCCCCAGGATCGGCAGAAACAGCGTGAGTCCCCAAAACCCCGTCAGGGTGACCACTGCCAGGACACCAAGGTTGAATGCGGGGGTGTGCTTTTCAGCCAGCTTCAGGGCGAGTCGCGGAATAACAAGACCCAGGAGGGCCAGCCCGGCCCCGATCAAACCAAATATGGATTCCGGTAGATCGATCAGCCTGTAATACTGGCTGTTGAGGGTGATCATCATCCGAATGATATGATCAAATATCATGCCTGTGGCGATAATGACCAGGGCAAAGGGTGTTTTGAGTATCCATTTCCCGGCTTGAATGGTCAGTTTCATGGCGTTTACCAGAGAGTCGCCGCTTTTTCGTCCGAGCGATATTTCCCCGTTATTATGAGGCTCGGTTCTTTTCATGGCGAGGGTAATGAACAGGGTCAGGATGGCTGTGGCAAAAGTCAGATAGAGTGGAAATTTCAGGGTTATATCCTGGTTCAGGGAGACGTTCAGACCCACCCGCTCCGCCAGATGTCCCATCAGGGCAGGGTCATAGACCGCAGCGCCCAGGCTCATGGCCACAACAAACCCCATGGAACGAAACCCCATCTGCCTGACCAGAACCTTGCCCCAGTCGTCAGGGTCGCCTTCCTGTTTGAGGGAGTCGTAGGCCAACGCTTCATCCGCGCCGCTGGCGGCCGCTTCGGCGCTGCCGCTCAACACCCGGTTGGCAAAAAAGATGTAAAATAGCAGCCGGGGATTTCCCAAAGGGGCAAAACAGAGAAGCGCCATCTCCAGGACCATACAGACGCCGGCAAAGACCAGCAGGTTTTTTCTGCCCACGGTGTCCGCCAGGGCGCCGGAAGGGATTTCCAGAAGGACGATGGTCAGGGCCCATACCAGGTTAAGGAGCGCGAACTGCTCCAGTGTCAGCCCAAAGTCCAGGAATAGGATGGTGAAGACGGGATAGTAAAACCGGGAATTAAAGAAAACCCGAAAGGCGATAAACAGCCGGATGTTCCGTATTTTAAAAGGTGGGGTTTTGTGGGTCACTGTTTGGCCATAGGTCTCTTTTATTCCAGTTAGGGAACTGGAAGAAAATAATATACGCATATCGTGCAGAACTTTTGTTCGTATTCAAGGCGTGATAGCAGGTGCATAGTGAGCTATGTGCCTGTTGTCACAACGTAGAAGACGGGCAAAAGGGCAAGCAGGATACGTAGATTATTTTTTGGAAGTTCCCTTAGCCGCGGGGCAATATTGATGCCCCTTGGATTCAGAAACGTGATGTCTCAACTGGGCGTTCTAAAATTGCCTACCACCCATAGAAAGTATATCCCAGCTTACGCCAATCCCCTGCGGTTTTGATCACCTTTTCCCCCTTGAAATAGACCCAGAATACCTGCCTTCTTACGATAGCCCCCATGTCGCGTTCCTTGTTGATCCCATAGGACCATTTTTCTTCGTTCCCTTCCTGGTTTATTGAGTCGGGATTTCCCAGGGCTTCCGTTACCATTGGTTTGGTCATGCCTGCGGCCACTTTTCTGGCAGCCACCGCCTGCACCGTTGCCTGATCCCATTGGGGATACTGGCTGTGGATTTTGTCGGCCCGGCGATCCTTCATGCCGCATCCCGCGACCACCATGCCCGACAGCAGCAAAACCAGGATGTTCATTAACGTTTTCATCTTTACCTCCTTTCTTTCTTTCCGTTTTCCGATGATGAGATCAATGGATTTTGATAACCTCGATCTGTCTCGGGCTTTCCACAATGATCTCGGGTCTGCCTTTATACATTTTGATTTTCCCCCTCACCCGAACCGTTTTGTTGAGATAGTATTTCTCCGGTTGGAATGGGAACTTCCCCAGGGCGTTTTCAAAAATGGTGAGGCTCATATATCGGGTGAAATTCCTGTGGAAGTTCAGGAAACAAGCCTTTCCTGAGTTGTAACCGCGAACGATTGTTCCCTGGACGGTCACCCGTTTTCCAATGAATTTTCCAGCCGATTCCCATGAAATTCTTCGCCCGGCGCCTTTTCTAATCTGTTCCGTTTTCAGGAAAGCTTTTGCGATTTCCGGTTTGTTGGCAGTCCGAATCAGCTCCTCGGGAACAGGATGGTAGCCGTTTACCGGCAATACAACACCCAGGAGTTCGGCATCTAAATTGTTTATCCAACGGGTTAATTCCTGTATTTGCATATCAAGTTGCGCCACCGACACGCGCGGTTTGACATGGTTTCCATAAATGATCCCCCATTTTTTGTGGGCCATGCCCATGACGGATACTGTATCCGTGGTCTGTTCAGGGATTGCTTTTTCTCTATATCCGTACTGCGCCAGTTGTTTCCTGAGGTCCCTTGGTGCAAGCTCATGGGCCGTTGCATAGAGCTGCAGCAGATTCAGGCTGATTTCACCATCTTGGAAAATTCTTGAAGACCAGTTCCCAATCCGGAGCCTGTAGTTACCGGCAGAAACCTTTTCCACCCGGATGAGGAGGTGTCTCTGTGAGAGTATCCACAGGACTTCGTTCATTCCCCGGTCCTTCCAAAGTCCCCTCCTTTCCTGTTTCGCTTTTTGTTCCCAGGTCAGGAACTGATTTTTTCTTTGTTCATCGAATGGGTATTTGGTGTAAGCGGTTGAATAACCATTGATCAAAAGCTGCTTCTGAACAAACGTGCCGTTTTCCAGGTACGGGTATGCCAATATGCGGCCATAATTGCCTCGTTTGTTTTCATCGTACGGATCATACTCCAGACGAATGTTTTTTCCCAGGCAGAGTTTCCTGATAAAGTCGCTTGACTCTTGCGACATGAACTGGACGGGCAACATGGGATGATTCTTTTCCGGGGTGTCGACGCCGATGAATCGAACCGTTCCAAGGTCCTCCAGGGTGATGGTATCCCCGTCGGCCACGGCGATGCATTTGTGGAAACGGCGGTCCAGATTAAGGTCCCTGAGCAGCGCCTCTGTAACCGGTTTAAATTGGGCGTCAGCCACAGCCGCCGAACAGGGAACTGCTGATGAAAGCGCCAAAAGGAGTAAGAGAGGGAGAAAAAACCGATATGGAGGGGTCTTGATCATTGCTTGAATTCCCCATAACGGCCTGTCATGGAAGGGGAGGCGGGGTCGTGGTTTCGATGCCGCTCCCTGGCCCGATCAAAGCGGGTGGTGGCATAGCAGTAGACACATCCGAACAGGCAGGTATCGTACATGCCGATATCCCGGCTTGCCACACAACCGCAGTCGGATCGCTGGGATGGATCTTTCCGGTGTGTGACATCAAGTCCGAATACATGGCGGATCAGCCCGTCGTCGATACATTTCCCCGGGGGAATGCCATGCAATGCCGGGTCAGGCGCTTCGGCGCAACTCTGGATATCCATCCCATTCAACGCCGCGGAATCAGATATGTTTTTCATGAGTTCACCGAATTTTTCCCCGGGGGGTTCCATGATGCGAATTCCCTTTCTTTCCAGCAACTGGAGCCTTTTTGCAGCTTTTCGGTAGATATCCACAATGCTGATGATACAACGGCTGGTATGGCCTTTCAGTTCTTCCGCAATGCGCTGATGGGTTTCCCTGTGAAAGTTCCAATCGCTGATTCGGGTAAAAACGATGGGGTCGTAACGCCAGATGATTTTTTCCCTGCCGATGCGGTTGGAAAGGACGCGAAAAGTGTTCAGGGATCTTTTGTGGGACGGTGATTTCGGATCCAGTTCCCGAGGGTTGTTCATGAGCGTGTATAGAAAGTAATAGCGGTATCCCCGTTCGTCCAGTTGATCTAAAAAAGGCAGCAGCGGGCGCGGATAACGGGTCCAGAATACGATGACGTCAACGTCTTGGGGCTTCAGGGAGATGCGCGATACCTGTTTCCGGTTGAAGGGGTTCGGGACCGTGCAGTAGCCTTCCCGAATCCGGTTCATGAACCACTTGGCATAAAAGGCGGGAATGTCGGTCCTCCGGCTGGCGCTGATGATCATTTTTTATCCAGATTGGAAAGCGGTGTGAACTGCACAACTGACAGCCGCCAGTGATGTTTTTTGTCAGGTTATTTTATTATTTACGGTATTTCTACCCTCCGGTCCCACAGGTACATTCCGTTCCAGTGGGAGTGGGGTTGGCGAGCTGGGCAAAGCACGACGGATACGCATCCGGACAGTCCGCGTCCACGCTGCAACAGGTCCGGCAATTGCTGTTGGCATCGCCCCAGTCGTTTTTCTTTCCACAGCGTGATGTGGGATCGGACGGTCCTGACGACCCCGCACAGTTGACATGCGTCGTGGGTTGGACCGGTGGGTCGAAGAGGTATCCAACGTAGTGTTTGTAATAGTCAATTCGCCATTGGGTCTTCTCCCGGAAAGGTTCTGAAGGGTTGCTGCATTCCAGATTTCCGTTGATAATTTCCACGGTCTTGCCGAAATCGTTGAACTCAACGATTGCCCGGTGACATGTCATTCTCCCGTTCACTGAGGTTGCAGACTTTTCGAAACCACCCACGTGATTCATCCAGAAGTTCAGGGACGCTCTCCACGCCGTATCTCCTTCGAGAATTTTCCTGGGATCCATGATGAGGAAATCGGGGTCCGGGAACCTGACAGGATCAGAATCATGCAGCGCCTGGCCCGCTTCTTCATAGTTCACCGGGTTGGTAATCTGCAGGGCGCCACGACCGAAATACCCGTAGAGACAGGCGGGATAGGTATTGTAAGGCGGCGTCAGGTCCGAGCAGTAGTCGCAGCAGTCGCTGGGGGTATCAGGGGTAGGGGGGGGAGTACACCCGGGATACTTACAACCCACTTCGCTGTCGAAACACAAGCCGCCGTTCGTTCCGCCCTTTGCGGCGCCGTTGGTTTCAAGGGACGCATTGGCAAGAAAAGCCGCCAGTTCCTGAGCGTTCGTCTCGGCGGACGCGCTGCCGCAAAACCTGGGAAAGTCACCCGCTGCGCTGAGGAAATGGGCCCGGCTCAACGTGGCCGCCCCGGTGCAGTTCGGATTGTTCGCAGCGATCGGAAAAGTGTTCGCCCAGGATTCATCCGTGGGGAACACAGATTCGATGAATTTAACATTTTTACCCTCGAGGACTTCTTCCGAGGAATTATCACTTCCAGAGCAGCCGGTACACCAGACGGCGAGGGCCAATGCAAGAATCACCACTATCCCTTTGGAAATTTTGTAAGTCATCAGTGTCCTCCCTTTTTTTTGCTTTTTGTTGGTATGCACTCTAATCCAGTCGGCACATTATATGCAAATAATTCATCTCAGACCGGTTGGGCCGTGGAAATGATTTCGAGAACAGGAAACTCCCATTTATCCACCTTGATCCGCTTATGAAAAGGCGCATCGGGATCATCCCGGTTGCGCTGCAGGATCCCCACGACCCTGACCTCCAGGATATTATTCAGATGCTCTCGCCATCTGCCGGCCCCTTCTTTTGAAAGCCTGCCCACGCACTCGCCGTTGTGGTCCCGGATTTCCAGTTTTTCGGTTTTCATTACCAGATTAACCCTCTGGCCTGTTTTGAGCGCCGCCAGACGGCTGTGAATGGGGTGCGTTTGCGGAAAGCCTCCCGCATAGTCCAGATAGATTTCCTTTAACCCCGCTATTTCGTATCGCTTATGAACATCATCGCTCTTTTCAACCATCCCGCCATGGGTGAACGGCATCACAAAATTTCCGTTGATTTCCTTCAGGAAGGGATTTGGCTTTCCCTGGCTTTTCAAGAGGCAAAGGGTCTCCTCGGCCCGGGTCATGGCCACGTACATGATACGTCGTTCTTCCTCCCACCGGGCGCTATCCGCCGGGTGGCGCCAATCACCGTCCAGGACGAACACATGCGGAAATTCCATGCCTTTGGCAGCATGAATGGTGCTCATGAAAATCCCTTCCCCCAACACCTTTTCCCGGCGTTTTTCAGCCACAAATTCATACAATCGATCCGTTACCCGGGCCATGGGTTGTGTGCTATCAGCGGTTTCTTCCCGCCAAGCCTCCAGGAATGTATGGATCAGTTGCCACCAGATGTTGGGTTGTCTGCCTCCGCCATGTGCTTTAACGCCTGCCATCAGATCAGTTGCGCGACCGTTTTCTTTTTCCTTTGCCAAGAGCCAGTCCAGAACCGTTTGAACCTCCCGCACCCGGTGCAGGGGAAAACCTTTATCCAGTGTTGTCCTGAAAGGGCAGGCCGCTTTTTCAAATACCGACCTGACGGCGGAAAGCGGACCCCTGGTTCTGGACAGAACGGCAAAATCGTGCCACCCGGCGCCGGGTTCCAGGTTCCGAATTCGATCGATTTCGCTCTTGATATAATGGGCCTGGTGAAGCCGGCCCTGAACCGAAACCATTTGTACGCGGCCCCGGCTTACCGGGTCCAGCTGTTCCCACTTTCCCCCGGGCAGATTGGGTGATCTTTCACGGTTGATGCGAATGGGGTGTGATCCTTTCATCCGGTCCCGGTTATTGCGGATTAACCCATTGGCGGCGGCAATGATGTGTTTGCTGGACCGGTAGTTTTCCACGAGATAGATGGTCTCTGTGCTGTAGTCTTCCCGAAACCGGCGAATGAAGCCAACATTGGCCCCCCTGAAGGTGTAGATATTCTGATCGTCGTCTCCCACCGCCAACAGCGTCAGGCGGCTGTTCTCCTCTTCAAGGGATTTTCCGGCAATGGCCGATACCAACTCATACTGATCCTCATCGATGTCCTGGTATTCATCCACCAGGATGTGGCTGTATCCGGACATGAGCTGATCCCGCATTTCATCGGGTTCCATACCGGGGATCTCCTGCCCGCCCTTCAAGAGTTGTACCGCCTGCCGGATGATGCCTTCAAAATCAATGCTGTTTTTGCTGTTTGATTGGGCCATATCCCGAACGGATATGCCGGCCAGCCGCATGGCCGCACCGTGATAGGTGGCAACCGTAATGCCTTTTGCGGCCCTTCCGATTAATTTAATGAGCCGCTTTCTGAGTTCCATGGCGGAGCTGTGGTTGAAGCAGAGCACCAGGACCTGGTGAGCCGGTATCCGTTCCACTTCCAGCAGATAGGCGCAGCGGTGAATGATGACCCTGGTTTTGCCCGATCCGGGCCCCGCCAGAATAAGCATATTGTCTTCCACGGGTTTTCCCACTGCGGATATCTGCACCGGGTTTCGCAGGTTTTCAACGATCATGCGGTAGGATTCGGCAGTGGTGGCCTTTTCCAGCAGTTCTTTGTCATCGGCAAAATACTTGTTGATGAACTTGACCCGGCCCAGGGCGAAATAATCAAGCACCAGGGTGAGCGCCCCGGCAAGTTTTCCCAGGGCCAGGGTGGCATAACGCATCATCACATGAACCTGAAGCCGTTTTTCCCGATAATGAACCGCCAGCGGCTTGTAATCCCCTTTGTTGTAATAGCGGCCCCTGGCCGTTTGTTCCAGCCTGATGGTCATGGCTTGCCTGAGGATCGCCAGGCCCCCTTGCAGTTCAATGGCTTTTTGTTCGTGCAGGAACATGAGGGCCCGGTCGATGGCCGGCAGGATTTTCCGGACCTGTGTGCTGAGGATCATATCCGACTGAATCGCCGCGGAGAGTTTGTCACTGGCAAAAGCGACCTGGACATGGCCGGTGAGTTCAACGCTCTCTTTGGCGGCCTGTTCCTTCGCCATGGCCAGCAGTGTCTTCAGGATTACGCCGGCCACATTCTGCCTTAATGAAATGGTTTTTCTGATGTTGTGCCAGCTGCGTTGCAGCTTCACCTGGTAATTGTTCCGGTCCAGATACCGAAGTTCAAAGCTGCCCAGTGTGGCGGCAAACCCTTTTCCGTCATAGCTTATGCCCTTAATGAGCTGCCGCAGGACTTCCGGTGTGGTCTTGTAGCCCTCGTTTTGCAGCATCTGGTTCAGGCGCCGAATGTTCAGCCGGACCCAGTTGCCGTCCTCGGCATCCGGGTCCGCTTCCTCCAGCAGGCGAACCATCCTGTTTTCCAGACCACAGGCGGATTGGAAGATCTTGTGGGCATTGTTTTTCCCCTTGGGTCGGAAGGTGGCCGACAGCATGATGCCCTGGTCCAGCAGACCGGCATCCGCCATGTCGTGGAGGGCCCCGATGATGATCTGAGCAGCGGTGAGGCCGGATTTTCTTTCCATTTCAAGGAGATGTGATTTTTCCGGAAAGAGCGCCTCAGCAATGCTGTCGGCACTGATGCCATGTGACTTTTCCCGGTTGATGATGAACCGTAAAATATTGCGCCAGAGGCTTTGGTTGTGGGCCCCCAGGTCGAGGGGGGCCATCATTTTTTCCGCGTCTTCAAGGGAATTTACCAGGGGTTTTCCCTGGAAAACATCGGTCAGGTTATGGTTGCGCCTTAAAAAACCGGCCCTTTCCAGCCAGGCAACGGCAGCTTTTACTTTGGTGTTCCTGGATTCAGGACTCAGTTCATGCAGGTCGGCCAGATCCTCATCGCGAACCAGTTCGTCACTGGTGACAACAATTTCGCCTTCCGGGTTTCTTTTCTTGCGCCGGAGGGCACGCAAGATGCGTGCGATTTCCTTTTGTTTGACTTCCGAGAACGCACCCATCTGGAACTGCCGGTTTACATCCTCCGGGTCGTATAAAAGGATACAGCGGGCTGGTTTCAGGTCCCGTCCGGCCCTTCCCGCCTCCTGGATATAATTCTCAAGGGAGCCCGGAATATCATAGTGCAACACAAGCCGGATATTCTCTTTGTCGATGCCCATGCCGAACGCGTTGGTGGCACAGATCACCGGTATCTCTCCGGCCACAAACAGATCGATGATTTCACGCTTTACCCCAGCGTCCAATCCGGCATGAAACGCCTCGGCAACCACCCCCTGCTGATGCAGAAAGTCCCTGATTTCCTCCGTACCGGCCCGCGTTGCCGCATAGACGATGATGCCCGCCGGCTCATCGGTTCCATCCAGTTGTTCCGCGATAATATCATGGGTTTTTTCAAACTTTTCCGCCGGGGATACGGGGATCACGTCAAAGGAGAGGTTCTCCCGTTCAATGCCCCCTCTGTAGAGGCGGAGGGGTTGAGCCAGTTCTTCCTGAAAGTGGGTTTTGATTTCTTCGATGACACTGGTCTTGGCGGTGGCGGTAAAGCAGCACACCGGTGGCATCGCCTGGTTCTGTTCCCTGCTGAACTCTCGAATGAAGCGGGCCGCATACAGATAGTCCGGCCTGAAGTCGTGCCCCCATTTGGACAGGCAGTGGGCTTCGTCAAAGACCCAGCAGCCGATTTCCCGCTGCTTCAAAACGTTTCGAACACTCATGCTGCGAAGTTGTTCCGGTGATATGTAAAGGATGGCCGTGTCCCCCAGCCGAATCCGTTCAAAGACCTCGCCCCGTTCCGGAGGGGTCTGGAGTCCGCTGACCGCTTCGGCAAACAGGGTCCCGGTCTTCTTCAGCAAATTATCCACCTGGTCCTTCATCAGTGCCTGAAGGGGTGAAATGACGACCGTCAGAACCCCGCGCCGCCCGTAACGCACCAGTGCCGGCAATTGATAGCAAAGGGATTTTCCGCCCCCGGTGGGTAGAATCCCCATAACGGAAATATTGTTTAGCGCATCCTGCACGATGGCCTTCTGCAGGCTTTTCCCCTGATCGGTGGCGGGTTCTTCCCGGAAAGACGGGTAACCGAAGATGCGGGTCAACTGCTGTTCGGGGTCATGGCTTTTCGAGCAATATTCGCAGTCTGATTTTCCACAGGACGCTTCCCGAAGTGTTTTGATGAGGAACGGAATTTCGGGGAATCGATGCCTCACCCAGGGGGGTAGCACGGAATTGCCCCCGGCCACTTGCAGCCACGCCATGCAGTAGGCGGCTGCCGGCCGTTTTCGGGCATCCGCGAGAATTCCAGGCATCGTTTCCCTGGCCGCTTTGCCGCATACGATGCCAGCGGTATGGTCCATAAAGCATGCGAGCGCATCTTCAGGACTCTCGATTCCCCGGTCGATGATTCCTTCAAACACCGTCGAAAGCCCCATGCCGGAAAAGGTATTAAAAACACTCTCCTTGAAACAGAAACCATAAAAATCGATCAGTGCCGGCGTTTCCTCTCCGAGTGCAACAAAACTTTCCCACTGCTCCTTAAAGACCGAAGCGGCCAGCTTTGCATCCTCAACCGGGTTGTTGATGGAGGACCGAACCAGTTTATAGTTTTTGACCAGGCGGTGGTAGGGGTTTTGCGGAAAAGCCAGGGGAGACAGGTAAAGGGTATCGATGACGGGTTTTTTGAGAATCTCAAGCCCGGGTGAGACCGCTTTCAAGACTGGGAAATCATGACCCAGCAGGTTGTGACCCAGAACGAAATCCGCGTCTTTCGCAAGGTCGTCGAGCGCTTCCAGTACAGCTTTGGAACCGGCCTTTTGGGTTCTTTCCAGAATTCGGTCATTAAGAATGGCACCCACATGCCTGATTCTTCCCGTCCTTGTGGTTTCGAGATCAAGGAGCAGGGTGCGGTTCAGAAATTCAAAAATATCCATATCCGTCTCTAATAGGGGACAGACCGCGTTTATTTTTGTTTACCAACAACGGGTTTTTTCCTCGGCCGGCCAGCCTTTCCCGGCGTAACGCGACGTCCGAGCATTTCACCTATTTCCTCGGCAAATCTGCTGGACCCTAAGGCAAAGTTCCCATGGGTTGCTTTTCTGATTTTATCAATTTCTCCTGGATCCAGCTCATGACGAAATAGTTCCCTGTAGGCGAACTGTCTTGCTCCTTTATGGTGCCCCGGGCTCTGGTAGAGAACATGATGCGTCAACCGGGGCGGCTAATTACAAATGGAGGTCCCGCAGATTTAAACGGCCAACACCGATTCCTGGTATTGCAAAACGGATGCATCAACCGTAAGCAACAGCATCCCCTCCGTACGGGCCTGGGCCAGCAGCAAGCGATCAAAAGGGTCTTTATGAAGCAAGGGCAGCGTCTCGACTGTAAAAACATGCTCCGCATCGATAGCTAATTCGGTGTACCCGTTTGCTATAAGCATCTTTCTCAAGCGCCGCGGATTCACCTTGAAATCCTCCCGTCCCAGACCGCGTTTGATCTCAATTTCCCACATACTGGCCACACTGAAAAACAAATCGTTTTCGGGTGTTGTCAAGAGAGTTCGGGCTGATTTGGAAAGCTTTTCAGGCTGACCTGCAGCCCACAGGACAATGTGCGTATCCAGCAGCAGTTTCATTAGGACTTTCCTTCAAAAAGCCCGACGATTTCCGTTGCCCCAAGAGAATCAAAATCTTCCGGCACTGCGATCTCACCGGACATGAACCCCAACCTTTCAGTCCCGGTAACCGCTCCATCGGACAGGGGCAAAACCTTGACCATAGGCTTTCCTGACTTGGCAATGATGAAAACATTTCCTTTCGCAGCCTCATCAACCAGGCGTGAAAGGTGCGTCTTGGCTTCGTGGATATTGACAGTTTGCATGGCACACCCCATGGGATTGAGTTCAATAGACTTAGTCTATGGATTCAATCATTGGAAGTCAAGATCTTTTTCTGAACCCGCACCTCAACGAGACCTTTGGGGAACTGGAAGAAAATAACATACGCATATCGTGCAGAACTTTTGTTGGTATTCAAGGCTTGATAGCAGGTGCATAGTGAGCCATGTGCCTGTTGTCACAACGTAGAAGAGGGGCAAAAGGGCAAGGAGGATACGTAGATTATTTTTTGGAAGTTCCTACAGAAACACCGATTCTTTAACAGCTAATCAGCTTAGGGTCTCGGAAAAAAATAAATGCGCCAGATTGCGCCGTATTTTGGTTCGTATGCAAGGCGCATCCGCCTGTGCATATTAGTGGATATGTGCTGGTGGATGCAACGCAGCAGATGGACCAAAGGACAAGCCAGATGGTGTATTTATTTTTTGCCGAGGCCCTTAATGGCTATCCTCTTCACTTTTCAGGCTGTTAATCAATTTAACACTTTATTCATGGCCAGACCTCTCAAAATACAATACCCGGGGAGACCTAATTGCTGTCCCCCTTCAGAGAAAACTTGCCGGCCCCCGTGGATGTGGATGCCGCATAGGCATCGGTTGCCCCAAGAAAACTCCTGACAGCAGGCTTTTTGTAGGCAAGATAACCCGTAACACCCGCCGCTGCTGCGATTGAAGAGCGCTTGATCGCCTTCCTGCAGAACTCCCGGCGATTCACTGAAACAGTCTCTGATTTCCGTAATTCATTCATATCGTATACCCTTTGGATGGACTATTGAATATTGACGATTGAAAGACCCCGCAACCCAAGCCCCCTCACGGCGCAACAAGATTCACGGGCGGTACACCCAGCGTGAAATAAACACTGGGCGTACCCGTACTCTCTTTCAAGTGAAAAGTCGTACTGATGGTAAATCTCAACGTTGGCTGATAATCCGTTGACGGTCCCACGGTGATCGGGGTAATTGAGGATGTCTGTATAACATCCGCGTTGAGGGCTCCCCACGCGGGTTCATAAAATGAAAATTCCGACATGCTTCCGACTGTGTTTGTAGAGGCACTGAACAGGTGGGTCTGCCCTCCAAAGGCAGTGGACGTTGTATAATAGGCGGTCCCGTTATGGCTTAGGGTGCCTGTAACAGGGAATGCGTTATTGAAAGTGATTCTCACCTGGGAGTAGGTGCCTGCCGGCAGGCTTAGATTACTGATCCCCGGGAACGTTCCACCCTGCACCATGTCAAGCTGTGCCGTCCCTGAAAAGATGGTCACCCATAACGTTCCATTGTACATTTCAACCTTTGTCACGGTGACTTTGTAGGAAGAGGGGTTTCCGGTGGCCAACCTCCCCGCGGAGATGAAGAAAACCTGACCACCGTATGACGTTCCGCTGGTATTGGTGGCATATGCTCTCACATAATAATCAGTACCCGGATGTAAACCCGTCATATTTGACGTGAATGCACCGGTGGCGGAAGCCACACCTTCTTCTGTTTTGTTATCTGCTGTTGTCGGGGTCCCGGTGGTGTTCCAGCAGACGCCGTGCTGGGTGGGGTTGGAAAGACCGAGATCCGTAATATTTCCGTTCCCGGATGCTGTGGTTTTGCCAATACCGCTGACCGCCTGTGTGGTCACCGTTGGAGCCCCTGCACTTGTGGTAAAAGAAATCTGATTTCCGTATATTGTTCCAACTGTATCCGTTATGTAGGCCCTGACATAGTAGGTGGTGTTGGCTGAAAGCCCTGTCATATTTGAAGTGAATCCCCCTGTCGCAGAAGCCGGACCGTCTTCTGTTTTGTTGTCCCCTGTTGTCGGAGTTCCGGTCGTGTTCCAGCAGACACCATGCTGGGTGGGAGGGGGAGCACCGAGATCCGTGATGTTTCCATGTCCGGTTGCCGAGGTTGTCCCGATGCCGGTCACCGCCTGTGTGGTCACCGTTGCAGCGCTAGCTCTGGTGGCAAAAGAAACCTGGCTGCCGTATGATGTTCCAGCTGTATTCGTTGCATAGGCCCTCACATAGTATGTCGCGTTAGCAGAAAGCCCTGTCATATGGGATGCAAATGCCCCGGTAGCACTGACCGTTCCCTTTTCTGTTTTGTTTTCTCCTGTTGTCGGAGTGCCGGTGGTGTTCCAGCAAACACCGTGCTGGGTGGGATTGGGAACACCGAGATCCGTGATATTTCCGTTCCCGTCTGCTGTGGTTGTCCCGATGCCGGTGACCGCCTGTGTGGTCACAGTTGGGAGCTGCCCACCAATGGCAAAAGAAACTTGATTGCCGTATATTGTTCCCACCGCATCAGTTACGTAGGCCCTTACATAGTAGGTGATGTTGGGTGATAGACCTGTCATATTGGAAGTGAATGCCCCGGTTGCTGAAGCCGGACCTTCTTCTGTCTTGCCGTCCCCTATTGTCGGAGTCCCGGTGGTATTCCAGCAGACACCATGTTGGGTGGGAGGGGGAGCGCCAAGATCCGTGATATTTCCATTCCCGGTTGCTGTGGTTGTCCCGATGCCGGTGACCGCCTGTGTGGTCACAGTTGCAGCGCTGGCTCTCGTGGCGAAAGAAACTTCAGTGCCGTATGATGTTCCAGCCGTATTTGTTGCATAGGCCCTCACATAGTATGTAGTGTTAGCGGAAAGCCCTGTCAAATGGGAAGCAAATGCCCCGGTAGCGCTGACCGCTCCCTTTTCTGTTTTGCAGTCCGTTATTGTGGGAGTGCCGGTGGTGTTCCAGCAAACACCGTGCTGGGTGGGATTAGGAGAACCGAGATCCGTGATATTTCCGTTCCCGTCTGCTGTGGTTGTCCCGATGCCGGTGACCGCCTGTGTGGTCACAGTTGGGAGCTGCCCACCAATGGCAAAAGAAACTTGATTGCCGTATATTGTTCCCACCGCATCAGTTACGTAGGCCCTTACATAGTAGGTGATGCTGGGTGATAGACCTGTCATATTGGAAGTGAATGCCCCGGTTGCTGAAGCCGGACCTTCTTCTGTTTTGCTGTCCCCTATTGTCGGAGTCCCGGTGGTATTCCAGCAGACACCATGTTGGGTGGGAGGGGGAGCGCCAAGATCCGTGATATTTCCGTTCCCGGTTGCCGTGGTTGTGCCGATGACGCTGACCGCCTGGGTGGTCACAGTTGCAGCGCTGGCTCTTGTGGCAAAAGAAACCTGGTTGCCGTATGATGTTCCACTCGCATTTGTTGCATAGGCCCTCACATAGTAGGTAGTGCCCGCGGAAAGCCCTGTCATATGGGAGGCAAATGCCCCGGTAGCGCTGACCGCTCCCTTTTCTGTTTTGCTGTTCGCTGTTGTGGGAGTCCCGGTGGTGTTCCAGCAGACACCGTGCTGGGTGGGATTAGGAGAACCGAGATCCGTGATATTTCCGTGCCCGTCTGCCGAGGTTGTGCCGACAGCGGTCACCGCCTGGGTGGTCACCGTTGGGACTTGCGCACCGGTGGCAAAAGAAACTTGATTGCCGTATGATGTTCCAGCCGCATCAGTTGCATAGGCCCTGACATAGTAGGTGGTATTGAGGGAAAGCCCAGTCATATTGGAAGTGAATGCCCCGGTAGCACTGACCGGCCCTTGTTCTGTTTTGCTATCCGCTGTTGTGGGGGTCCCGGTGGTGTTCCAGCAAACGCCGTGCTGGGTGGGAGGGGGAGTACCGAGATCCGTGATATTTCCGTTCCCGGTTGCCGTGGTTGCGCCGATGGCGGTCACCGCCTGGGTGGTAACGGTTGGGAGGCCTGGGATTGTAGCAGTGGCAGTAGAGCTAAAGGCGCCCGAACCCACCGAACTTACCGCTGCTACCTGAAACGCATAGGTTCTGCCCGATGTCAGGCCAGTCACAGTTGTGGCCGTTGCCGTACCGGTGTGGGGCCAGTTGATCCATACTGTCATACCCGCCTGACGGTAATGCACCAGATATCCTGTGATCGGGGACGTGCCGGGGCTTGGAGTGGTCCAGCTCAGGGCTGCAGAGTTAGGACCGGCGGTTGCACTGAGAGTCGGTTGGCCGGGAAGCTGTGTCGGACCGGCCTGCACGGTCAGTGTCACCGTGGTCGGATTGCTTTCCTGTCCCAGACCCTTGGATGCAACGGCCTTGTATGTAAAAGAGTCGGTGCCGCTGAATCCGTTCTTGGGCGTGTACTCAAAACTGCCGTCACTATTCAGCTGTAGAGTCCCGTGGCTGACGCCGGTCACCAGTACCGACACCATATCCTGGTTGGGAAGTGCCGGAGGCACTTGAAACTGGTTGTTGGGATCCACATCGTTGGTCAGCACGCCAAGAGTAGGAATAGTCCATGTGGTGTCGCCCGTTGAGGTATAGCTGTCTTGTGTGGCGATCGGTTTGTTAGTATTTAATCGATGCTGTATCGTCACCGTTGCAGGTGATGAGACCCTGCTGTCAGTGGTGATGACATCATAGGTAAAGCTGTATTCCCAAACCAGTGACGGATCATCCGGGCAGAGGGAGAAAGAGCCGTCCGCATTAAATGTGAGGGTCGCGTTTGCGGGATCGGTCACTTTTCGGGCGGTCAGGCCATCATTTGGCTGCTTGGGTGGTGTCCCGAGGGCGTTAAAAGGATCTTCGTCATTGCTCAGCACCCCCGGTGCGGCAACGGCGATACAGGTCGTGGGAATGGTATCCATATAGGCGTCATTCGTAGCTGTGGGAGGGGTTCCTGCAGGTGGTGTCACCGTGATGTTGACAACACCATCCTTACTCTGGCTGGAGGTATTGGTTCCGGTAAAACTGAATGTGTCGGTTCCGTAATAGCCGGCGTTGGGGTTGTAGACGAAAGATCCGTCAGGGTTCACCGTGACACTGCCATGCGCCGGTGTTGTGTTGGCCGTAACACTGAGCGGCGAGGTGCCGGCAGGGGTTGTGGAGAGAGCAAGCAGCCCAGAGGCAGCCGTCTTGTTAAGTGCTGTGTCGGTCACAGTGGAGTAACTTTTGTCTGCCACATAGAGCTGGGGGAGCTCTATGGCCCCGATATCACGAAGCGGACCGCTCCAGCGGGGGTTGCCAAGGACATCGGTAGTGATCGCTGTTCCGGTTAAAGGATTGACCAATATGTCGGCAGATTTGTCGATAAGCGCACCGCCGGCAACCGGCGTCATTTCTTCGAAAAAATTGATCGCGGTATCAGATATTCCCGGCAGCGTTGCATCGGCACCGGGAAGGGAGCCGTCACGCACCCATGAGTTCACTACCAATACCCACGATGCACCGGTGGTGTAAGAAAAGGGGAGCGTACTTCCCGAAGGCAACTGAGCTCCGATGGCTGTATCAGCAATTGTAGCCGAAGCGTTGCCCGTGGCGGAGAATTGAACACTGTGAGTGGTAAACCCGAAGATATCATAAGGCGGTGTGGAACTATACCATGCGCCGGAATCGATGCTGACTGCATCGAGCGTTATGCTGCCGCCGATGGCATGCACACCTTGTTGTGTGCTTCGATTCGTTAATCTGTAATAAGGATCATAGATTCCGGTATTAACAATATGTACTACAGTATCAAAGGCCCCAATGCCCTCACTCATGTCAATCTTTGTGTTAACAATAGTAAGTTTTCCACCGTTTTGAAAAATAAGACCCCCAGTCAAATTGTTGTAAAATGTGCTGTCTTGAATCTCAACCGTAGCGTCGGATGCTCCGATCACTCCATACCACATGTAATAGGTATCAAAGGAATCCATTACTTTGTTGTCTTCAAAAGTGGTTTTGTAAAGACTCAGACTGGCTTTGTCTTTCAGTTCGATCGTGGGAAGCTGACAGCTCCTGAAGCTGGAGAGCAGATTGGTAAAACTGCCGTTACTGACACTCAGTGAAGCCGCTTTGTTCACATAGGCGAGGGTATTGAGACCGTCCACATCGATATTTTTCAGCGTCACATCGATACCGCTGTTGTCCACACCGTAAATGCCCACGGCTATGAGTCCCGGTGTCTGCGCGACGATGATATCAGAACCGGTGGGACAATGGTGCGGATTTATCCTTCCGCTCTTGTCAATCCACTGATTGTATCCCTTAAATTTCAGGTGCTCCTTTGCCGAAGTCGATGGATCAAGATCATCAACCCCCACAATATCCACGGATTCAGTTGCTCTCGCAAGGAAGAAGTCAGTGGGCTCGGGGGATATGGGCGTGCAGGAGCGAACCTGAATTTCTCTGAGCCCCGGATCAAATTCAATGCGGTCTTTCCCCGGTGTGCTGTTGGCGTACTGTATGGCTTCCGCAAACGAACCCGAACCGCATGAAGAGGACGAAGTGACCACAAAGGTCTGTGCCCACAGGAGCTGTGGGAGCAGCAGGATGGCAAAAAACAATTGAATGATAAGGGATTTCATAGTTTACCTCCACATTTCACTTTCATTTTCGCCTGGATATCCGAAGGGCCTCTACGGGGTCCGCTTTAGGCGGGAGGCCCTCAACGGCAGCAAGAAAAACCAGTTTCGTATTGTTGAACGCAAATGCATGGGCAGAGATATAACTACCGGTTCCTACTGATCGCACGATTACAATGATGTCTGGTTTATGGTTATCATCGATATCGGCGATAACCACCTTATCGATGGTTCCATCGCGACCACGAATGAGGCCTGCGGTGAAGAAGGTGGTCTCATCCTCTGGCGGCGCGGCCTCATAAAGCCGCACGCTGAAGCTGCCGATGGAGCGGGCCTCAAATTCTCCCTCTGCAACAACAGAAGTCTGCCCTGAAGGGAGTTTGATCTTCTTGATAAAGCGATCTGACGCCTCGGCATGCATTGTGACCGATGCAAACAGGGCTATGATGAGTGTAACGAGTGTTTTCATGTTTTTTGACCTCCAATGACGGCAACGTGTCGTCCGCTGATGATGTTTAATTTGTAATGAATAGGGGGTATCCACCATTCACTTATGCCATGTTCCATTTGTTTTGGCATATCGAACCACCTGATACACAGCTATATTCGCATTGGCAAGTTCTTGCACAATATCCGGTACGCATTGGATAGGTAATTCGACTTCATAACCGTGAGCCAGTTCAGTTAAAGAATGGGAGTTTTCCGGCCCTATATATTTCAAAATGATCTTTTTTGTAGCGTCATCGTGCTTTCTTATTTCAAAATAAAAGCGATACAAATCAGTTGTATAATCCAACGGTGTACCTATTTCTGATGTCTCATAGGGAGGTGATGCATCGGTCGATTTCATAAATCTATTGCCTCTTTGTATTATGAAAAAACAGGGTTTTACATTTAAGCCATGCTACCATTTACGTTTATGGTAATTGATTACCGGGGGCAGATGGATTTATGAACTCTGCATCCAGCATGACCCACGGCATTACAACTCTTTAGTGCGGCCCGGTGTGCCGCATCGTGACCGATGCCGTAACCAGTTCCAAAATCTCCCCGCTTGTTAAACGCAATGGCACCGCAGGTATTATTTTCAAACCAAATCAACGGCAGGCAATCACCCGGATGCTGGTTTTTGGCATTTTCACATTCCAAGACCGCCAGTCGTTCGGCAGCCTGTCTGCTTGGCTGTTCCCTGCAATAGCCGAAATTGGCAGTTGACTTGGATAGGGCGATGGCGCCGTACACATCATTTGCACTCACATTGGATGAGAGCACAACCAATAACAGACAGATAAACGCACAATAGATTTTCATAGCTCCTCCCTGAAGGTACAATAATTGAAATTCGTGTACCTACCCCGGACGTGGCTTTGCACGCCGGGAGATTCTTGCCGAAACAGACCGGTAGATGATCAGAACTGCTAACAGACCTATTAAAAAGATGCCGATAAGATACGCGCCAAGGCGGAAAGCCGAGTCCATCAGCCGCTGCGTCTGATTCTCGACGAGGTTTAACGTGTCTTTCAATGCCGCCGTATTCAGCGGTTGGCCTTCGGGGCCCAAAAGGGGCGATGCATGGGCCAAAAGGGCATCCAGTCGGTCGATGGCGGCAATACTCCGGTCGAGAACAGCGATGTAGTCCACAGGTTCTGTTGGAGAATCCTTGGCATTATTGGCATTGAACATCCGATAAAGTGGGTCAACCATTCGAACGGTTGTGTTGATTTTATCGGTCAACTCGCTTCCCGCTTCAAGCGACTTACGGACTTCCGACAGAAGCCCTTTTAACCGGTTTTCCTGGGAGATCAAATCGGCAAAAAGTTTCTGTCTTTCGATTTCGAGCCAACCGGTAAGTTCTGTAATCGTGTCCTGTCGCATTTCGTTCACCTGGCCCGGCAATTCCTCTGCCACCGTGGCCAGGCGACTAGTGTTCGCAATCAGTGTATCAATTTCCGGCATGGTTGCCAGTTGAGCCATCACAAGTTCGGTCTGCATCGTTAAAGTTCGCGGCAACCGCTCAAGGTAAAACATGGCACGCTCTGACAGCAGCAGGGTCCTGTCCACGCTGGCCAGGGCTCTTTCAACATCGTTCAGCAAACCTGTCGCTTCCCGCGCGGCAGCTGTGGGGTGCATCCTGCCCATCTCAACGAAATCGCTCAGGCGAACTTCCGAGACATAATATTGGCCCGGGTTGGCTTGGATCCATTCTTGAATCAGTTGCCGCAGCTGATCCTGCTGCGGCTTTGTCAGGACGATTTCAGACATTTTCCAGACTCTCGGCTCAAGCCGTTCATACACTTCCTTCAGGCAAGCCCCTTGTTTATGGTATACTTGGGGCACCCAATATTTTTCCACGGCATACCGCATCAGGGACACATGGACGATCATGTCCAGCAAATTCGCTGCGGGGTATTGTCCCGCGGCGATGCCCATGGCGGCAGTGCCAAAAAGGACTTTGCCGTATTGCGCAGCGATTCGAAGCTCTCTAGAGACGTCGGAGCGCAGGATCTCGTCGAAGGCCTGCCACAGCTCCATGACATAAAGGTCAGCAAAGTCCATGACCATGTCCTGCATCTGGTATTCGGAAAGGGTGCCGCGTTCCGGTTTCTGATCGTCAAATACCGCATTAATTTCTTTTTGAGAGGTTTTCGGACTGTGGGGAGGCGGTGATGTGCTGCAGCCCACTGCGATAACAAAACATACAATTACCGACAATAAGGCGGTCACAGGGCGGTTTTCCAAAAGGACTTTAAACACGGATCCCTTTTCGGGTTGATTTTCGCCATGCACTTTATAGATAAGGTCTTTTTAGTAGGGCACAAAATAACCGCTTCTGTCAACAAATATCCATGCTTATTGGGGAAGGCATACCTGCATGGCGAAAACCCATCCGTTTTTGTCATTCCCGCGAACGCGGGAATCCAGGATAATCAGGTGGTTATGGACCCCCGCTTTTGCGGGGGTGAGGGGCTTGAGGACTTCTTACAGGATAATCAAAAGATAATCTGGAAGCGAACCTGCAAGATATCGGCGGCGTCACCTTCAATGGGAGGCGGCGTTTCTCGATTTTTGTGGTTTTGAGATCAAGGAGCAGGGTGCGGTTCAGAAATTCAGCAATATCCATATCCGGATGCCACCGTTCTCCGAATTGATCCGGTCAAAGACAGGCCAGGGGTATGCCGGCAATCTGCTCGTCATATAGACGGGCACATTCGTCATTGTTGATGACCAGCCCAAAACGGCAGTTATGATCTTTAACAAAATCTTTTATTGACCGCAGGTGTTTTGCGGGTACGGTCTGAGCATATTTTATTTCAATTGGAATCAACCCGAATTCACCTTCAAGTACCAGATCGACTTCTGCACCCCCGCCTGTTCGATAATAATAGTAGTCGAATCCAGCACCGGTTGCGTTGAGGCCGCGGATGATTTCCTCGATGACAAATCCTTCCCATGAGCGGCCCATCATAGGATGGGAGGCCAGAAGGTCTATGTCTGTAATCCGCAGAAGGTAATGAAGAAGGCCGCTGTCGCGAAAATATCCTTTTGGATGTTTTACGATACGTTTCAGTGTATTTCGTGTATAGGAGGGGATGGTTCGCCATAAAAAAGTTCCGTCGGCGATTTCAAAATAGTCCCGGACCGTGGGTTGGGATACGCCGAGTGATCGCGCTACATCGGAATAATTGGTGACATTTCCGGAAAAGCCAGCCAGGATCTGCACAAACATCCGGAATCTGGTTTCGTTTATGCCGGGGAATAGTTTTGCCACGTCCCGATACAGATAGGTGCCGACATATTGATTCATCCAGAGCGAATGAAATCGTTTGCTCTTTTTCAGCCATGGTTCCGGATATCCACCCCCGAACCAGAATTCATGAACATCTCGTATATTTCCAATCGGCTTGAGTTCATGGATAACATCGCGAACATGGACTCTGTCGGTCAAGAACTGGAAAAATGGCGGTGATAATTCTTTCCTGACTTCAGGAAAAGAAAACGGCGCCATTTCGATGATGCCGATACGGCCGGCGAGGCTCTCGGAAATGGCGCGAACCAGTCTGGGGGAGCTGGACCCGGTGATGACAAATCGGCCGGTTTTCTGCCGGTCGCTGTCGATCGCCACGCGTAAGGCAGGGAACAGTTCCGGCTTTAACTGAGCTTCATCAATGGCGATTTTGTCAGGATTCAGTCGAAAAAACAGGTCCGGATCTTGGGAGAGGCTTTGAAAATCACTCTGTTTTTCAAGGTCAAAAACTTTCCAGTCCCCGGGGAGCGTCTGAAGCAGAGTCGTTTTTCCGCACTGCCGGGAACCAATGAGCGCGACGCAGGGGAAAAATGCGATATATTCCTTAAACAGTCTTTCGTATATGCGTCTCATACCTTGTAGTTTAAAACATTGCCTTTGAAAATACAAGGTAAATCGTGGCCTATCAGAGTCCCTCTCCATGAGCCGAAGTTCGCTGTGTTACAGACCAACTGATTCTCCAGATGACTCAAAAGATAATCTGGAAACGAACCTGCAGGATATCGGCGATGCCAAAAGATTAATCTGTCTGGGATACTGTTGGTAAAAAGTTAGTTTTCTCAAGCACTGACTTTAGACAGATGTCGGTAGGGTGTCAATGGATAAAATATTGATGGATCTATCGGAAAACCTTGCCCAATTTTGATAGTTGTGCCATGCTGCCGGTATGAACGAATGACATGCGTGTCATGGCATTTCAAACTTTATGGAAAAACGCCCGCCAACTGGATGGATGGTCTAAAAGCTGGCCCCGAAGGGTTCGCCCTCCTCTCCCACAGCGCTTTTCCGGATAGATAACATGGGGTGTGGCGCATCCTTCGATAATCAAATAATTTCTCAGCATGAGGAACTCCCTATGACCCGTCTGTTTGAACCCTCCGAAATCAACGGCATGGTTCTGCCGAACCGTTTTGTCCGCTCAGCCACCTGGGATGGAATGGCTGCGGATGACGGCGCGTGCACACCTGAAATGGTTGCCTTGATGGCCAGACTTGCAGAAGGGGGGGTGGGGTTGATCATCACGGGGCACGCCTATGTTCACCCCCATGGCCAACACCAGCCCTGGCAGCTCGGAATTGACAGGGAAGAACTCATGCCGGGACTTCAGTCCATGGCAGATGCGGTTCATGAAAACGGAGGCAATATCGTCATACAGCTTGGTTATGGCGGCGCTTACCTCTCAAAATCCCGCTTGAGGAACATGACCCACAAAGATATCAAATCCCTGGTCGCTTCCTACGGGAAGGCCGCTTTGAGGGCAAGAAGAGCCGGTTTTGACGGGATTCAGATCTTTGCGGCCCATGGTTTCTTCCTGAGCCAGATGCTTTGCCCCCGGTACAACGATCGAACGGATGAATACGGTGGAGACATCCGGAATCGGGCGAGAATGCTTCTCCAGATCACCCGGGAGATCCGAAATACGGTTGGATCTGACTACCCGGTACTGGTGAAACTCAACTGCCGGGACTTTGTTGAAAACGGCCTCACGCTGGATGAGTCGATTCAGGTGGGCGTCATGCTCGTTGAAGAAGGGATTGACGCTTTAGAACTGAGCGGGGGGCTCCTTAACAACCCTAACTTGATGAAAGACGGCATTCGTACCCAGGAGGATGAGGCGTATTTTCAGGATGAGGCCAGGGCCTTTAAGAAGAAAGCAGATGTTCCGCTGATGCTCGTGGGGGGGATAAGATCCCATGAAATTGCCGAAAGACTGGTGAATAACGGGACTGCTGACTACATCTCCATGTGCCGGCCTTTCATAAGCGAACCTGATTTAATCAACCGATGGAAATCGGGAGATCACCGAAAATCCGCCTGCATCTCGTGCAACCATTGCATTGAACAGGCCAAAAAGGGGGAAGGGATATGCTGCGTACCGGTGGAAAAATCCGCCCGGGAGTTTTTTTTCCCGCAATTCACCCGGATCGTACCGGCCAGTCCGCCTCACGAACCCGGTACCGGCTACGAAGTCTCTTTGGGTATCGAACAGCGGGATGCCGATTTTATTCCCGTTATAAAGGTTCAGATGGTATTTAAAGGTGAGGCTCTGGATAGAAGCCTGTCCTTCCCTCTGGGTTCCAACGATCATGAAACCGTTAACAAGGCCATATGCGAACTCCTTACAAAACATGCTGCCGCCCCGGCAGATGAATAAAAGAAACTTTCCATCAGATCGCTTCAGGGAGGGAAATTCGTCATACGGATATTTTCAAGCGTATCCCGAATCATCAAAGGAGGTTACCCAATGAGAAAATGTTCGTATCTTTGTTCCAGCTATTTATTTGGGTTTGTATTTATGACTCTTTTCGTTTTCTGCACACCTTTATTTGCAGAAGATGAAATCATCTGGAGAGTCAGTGATTGGCCTCCTGCGTATATATTAGACGGTCCATACAAAGAACAGGGCATGGGTGATGCCGTCATTTCCTTTTTGAAAGATCGTATGCCGGAATATAGGCATTCTACATTGAAGATGAACTCTAAGCGTTTGAGAACAGAGGTGAAAGCCGGGAAAAATATTTGTTCAGTATCCATTTTGCCCCGTGACTATTGGACCCTTTCGGAAGCGGACATGATCGTTCTGCCTCACCGTATTTATGTTAGGAGAGATAAAATCGGTGAACTGGACCCAAAGAAACCCATATCCTTGAATGAAATCTTAAACGAGAATAGATTAAAGGCAGGTGTGAGCTACGGGCGTTACCCGAAAAAGTTGAATGCCATCGTGGCAAACTATCTGAATAAGAAAAACGTCATCAATCTACCGAATTATGCCAGCCTGATTAAGATGCTTTTTTCCGGACGAGTCGATTATATAATCGAATACCCATCTGTAATGACTTTTTTCGAAAAAGAGTCTTATAAGGGTGGCATCGTGGTTGGATTAAACATAAAGGAAACAGAGAACATTCCTTATGTTCTTGTGCGAGCGGGATGCTCGAAAACAGAGTGGGGGCGAAAGGTCATTGACAAAGTAAATAGAATCCTGTTGCGTGATCGGAAGAAAGAGGAATATCTTGAGCCCCTTCTGAGATGGTATGGCGAAGAGGACCAAAAAAACCTCAAAGAATTATACAAGCAACTTTTTTGACAGCTCTTGACCATTACCCCATAGGAGCACGCCATGAGTTCCAAGAAGCTTGTTTCCGGCAGGAGCATCAGGCATCGTTTTACGTATACGCTTGTTGGCGTCGTAACCGGTATTTTGCTGATTTTTTCTGTTGCCATCATCTTGTACAATGTCAATACAATAGAAGAAGAACTGGAAAGGCGTTTGGAAGATGCTTCCGAACTGGCCGTTTTGAGTTTGCCCAGCGCTCTTTGGCAGTATAATTATGAATATGTAGAGGATTTTGTTGAATCTATCTTTCTTGATGAGAATATTATTTTGGTAAAGATGATGGCCGGAGGTGAGATCGTTGATGAGAAATATCGTCCTGGTTTTCCTCAAAAAGATTTTGCCTGGTTTAGAAAATCCCCCGATTTTATGGTTAAAGAGATCGGCATTATCTATGAAGGGCACCCGGTTGGGAAAATTGGGATAGCTGTAACCCGTCAACGTATAAAGAAGGCCATCATTACAAATAGTGTCGTTTCGATCATTTTATTAGTCGCAATCGCTGCTGCCATTTCCATTACACTTTTTTTCATCACAAGACGATATATATTTAGGCCTTTATCAAGATTGGAAGGCTCTGCGGAGCTGATTTCCGGAGGAGACTTAGATGCGCCCATCGACACAAGCGCCAATGACGAAATTGGTAATTTGGCCGGATCTTTTGAGCAAATGATAAAGAATTTGAAAAAAATTACAACATCTCGCGATAAATTGGATAATGAGGTCAAGGAGCGCAAGCAGGCGGAGGAAGCGCTTCGAAAAGAAAAGGACAGAGCTCAAAACTATCTGGATATTGCCGGTGTTATTTTCGTTGCCATCAAGTCTGACGGAGAAGTTACGCTTATCAATAAAAAGGGGTGCGAAATACTTGGATATGATGAAAGCGAGATCATTGGAAAGAACTGGTTTGAAAACTTTTTGCCGGAAAGAATAAGGACAGAGATAACACCCGTTTCGAAGAAACTCCTTTCAGATGAAATCGAAGCTGCTGAATACTATGAAAACCCGATCTTGACAAGCCGTGGACAAGAGAGACTGATTGCCTGGCACAACTCCGCGTTGAGAGACGATGGAGGAAACATAATCGGCCATTTAAGCTCCGGTGAGGATATTAGCGAGAGAAGGCTCGCAGAAGATCAGATCAAGGCATCGCTTGATGAAAAAGAGGTGCTCTTAAAAGAAATCCACCACCGGGTAAAGAACAACATGCAGGTGATCACCAGCCTGCTCAGCCTTCAGTCCGATATAATCAAGGATCAACAGCATGCTGATATGTTCCGGGAGAGCCAGGAGAGGATCAGGGCCATGGCCCTCATTCATGAGAAACTTTATCGGTTCAGGGACCTGGCCAGGGTTGATTTCAACGAATATATCAAGAGCCTTATAAATAGCCTATTCCGATCTCATGGAATAGATACAGGTAGAATTGTAATGAAGGTGAAGGTTGAGGATGTTTCACTTGGGATCGATCATGCGATTCCGTGCGGATTGGTTATCAATGAACTGGTCTCCAATTCCCTCAAATATGCCTTCCCTGAGGATAGAAAAGGGGAAATCAGTGTAACCCTTCGACCAATCAGTGAAGATGAGATCGAGTTAAGGGTAAGTGATGACGGGGTAGGAATACCGGAGGACATGGATATTGGAAGTACCGATTCATTGGGCCTGGAGTTGGTCACCATATTGACGGAGGATCAACTCGAAGGCAAAATCAATCTCGACAGGACAGGGGGAACCACCTTCCGTATCCTGTTCAAGCGTCTCTAATAGGGGACAGACCACGTTTATTTCCGTTTACCAACAAAGGTAATCTTGCTGTTGAATAATACTCTATTGTTCCTATTGTTCTAAAAGATAATCTGGAAGCGAACCTGCAGGATATTGGCGGTGCCATCTTCAATTAGAGGGGGTATTTCCCGGTTTTTGACCTTAGCCCGGACATAGTTAAACATGAACCGGGTTTTCTCACTGAGATACCAGTTCAGGCCTGCGGTGATATTGTGTTCCCGTCCTCCTCTAATACTCTTTCCGTTTAAATCCACGTAAGAGAACCTTAACGCGGCCTCCAAGGCCCCCCACCCCCCATCAAAGAGATGGAAGTCGCTCTTTGGCTTTATTCCTGAAAAAACGCCGTTTGATCTGCTGTAATTTCGGTGTTCTCCGGTAATGAAGTAACTTCCGTATAAATAGAAGCCCCAGAACCCGGGGTTATCCGCTTCATCTGAATCTGCAAACAGAAGGAAATATTCTCCTTGGAAAGAAAGAGGGCCGGAGACCATTGCCAGTTCACCGCCGAAGAGATTCACCCCTTCCGCGGGGAATTCTTCGGTGTTGACAAGCACATCGTTGGTGAGACGGGATTCGGGATGTGCTCTTAGCTTTAAATCGGATTCGACTCTCTGTTCATTTCGAAACTGATGGCTGTATGAAAGACCCAAGTGAAGGAGTTGCCGGCCATTGTCTGCATACCCGGGAAGGCCCGTGACGCGCGCGGTCAGGGATTTTCCAAAGGCCTCACTCAATTGATCGTTGAAATCTCCGACATCATTTAAAGACCCTGTAATCAGGAAGGCCCCTGCCGCCTAGGTCATGCGTTCATCCAAAATTGTGTTATTGCACCCGATCCCTATATTCCGGCCCGGGGAAAAGGCTTCGGTGGGTAATGCCCTTTCCATAAAGGTGATATGGCCGAGACCGGTCAATCGTTCCAGAGAAATGGGTTCTTTGAAGTGACCGACCTTGATGTCTCCAAGGAAGGGGGCCTTTGTGTAACCGATCCAGATATCTTTGATATCGCGAATATTGGCAAAATCCATGTCGAATTTGAAATCTATGTGATCATATGCAGTTCCCGTAAGGATCATTCTCAGGTCACGAAAGTTTGCATGGCCGCCCTGAAAGTCGGGAAAGGCCTCTTGCAACGTCTCGTCGGCACCGATGTAACCCCCGTCCACCATGACTCTGCCATTTAACCTGATTTTAAGATTTTTCTTTTTAGTGTTAATATGCAAACCGTCTTTCCAATAGTAATGCCATTTTACCAGAGGATCTTTAAAGCCCTTTTCCGCTGTCTTTTTCCATTCGTCCCACGTAGTGCCAATGTTTTCAAACCATTGAGATTCAGCTTGCGCATTGTCGATAAACACAAGAAAGGAGAAAGAGCACATGAGAAGAAAAAAGAGCGTTAATATGGATCTCAGATTTATCATAGGCAATCCGGATAAAGATGTGAGAATTACTCACTTGAGGCTACGATGGTATCACAAATTATGTTCATTTTTGAATATTTCCAACAAATCTGTTGTTTGCTGAGGCTAATATCCAATTGAATTCTCCAGGCAGCAGGATACGGCGTCGAAACCTTTTCCTCGGCGGAGGATTTCCTTGCATTAGACAAGAGCGGCAATGGCACGGCGTGTCTAATCCTCGATCTGAAAATGCCTGGGATGAACGGTCCCGATCTCCAGGACGAACTCACGAATCAAAATCATATCATGCCCATAATCTTTGTAACGGGTTATGTCGATATTCCCTCAAGTGTAAAAGCCATAAAGACGAACTTCAGGAAAAATTTGTCAGGAACTCCGTCAGCATAAGCAAACTGGCAGGCATATTCGGAGTGACCTGCGCATTGATAAGCTTTTGGTATTGTTAGGAAAACAACTCCGAAACAAAAAGCCCGGACCGAAAGGTCCATGGGAAGAAAGGGGCAGTCAATAATTTTTTATTGTGCCCCCGGAATTTCTAGAATCATAAGAACTGCTAACCCGCCAAATGGTAAATAGGGATCAAGCTTTCGGAAGCACAGACAAAATAGAGAATTTTGAATTTTCGCCCTGGCGTGTGAAAATCCGGGGAGGGCAGGTGGGAGGAAGAAGGAGACCCTAACTTTCAAAGAGCTCAGGGTTGAGACAGTTGGGAGGGATCTCGCCCTTGAATTGAGCGATCAGGTTTTCGGCGGCCATTAATCCCATTTTCGTTCGGCTTTCCCGGGGATCTGAATCGGCCTTTGTAGCTTTTTATTCCGGCTTATTGCACGCAATCTTCAATTGTTAGACCCGCCAAACCGGCCAGTGCAGATTGTCTTTTATCAAGGGTCAGAAACCGGTTTGCCTTGATGGCGAGAGCTGAAGCCACATGCAAAATATCAAGCGACCTTGAACCGGTGGCTTTCGTGTGGTTTTGGGACAGGTCGAGAGCCAGGTTAATGGCGTCTGTCCAATTTATCTGTGGCCGATAGTACACGCCTCTTCCTTGATGCTCATCAAATTTCGAAAGAACAAGTAGCGCCTGTTCATTTGTCATCTCTGTCCTGAACTGTTTCAAATAGATGGCATTTGTAAATTCCAGCTCATGAAAACGCGTTAAAGGAATGGCTTCATTGTTTCGTTTTATCCAATGGGAGACTTCAAGTGAATATTCTTCTTTTATGTACAGTTTCACAAGTACACTGGTATCTACGTAAAGCACTTAGAATCTATCCTCTCTTCCTTCAACTACGATTGCGCTCAGAGATTTCCCCTCAAGCTCGATCGCCTCATTGTAGAAATCCGGCCAGTCGATTTCATCTTTTGGCCCCAGCGCAGCTATTTTGGCAACCGGTTTCCCTCTTCTGGTAACTGTTATTTCTTCTCCAGCCCAAATATTTTTTAAAACCCGGGCAAAGTTCTTCTGAATTTCCCCAACAGTTGCCGTTTTCATGTTTAACCTCCCTGTTTACGTATATTGTATGCGTAAACAGCGATATGTCAAGGCTATTAAATTCGGGGGAGATCTATTGGCAGTATCAGGCTGTTAGCCATCACTGAAGATTGAGTTTGGATAAAAACCTGCTGACCTTTAAACGGTATACCGGTGCATCACCCACAGGTTCGCACAGTCCCCGGAATTCCCCTGAATGATTGACTGTCTAATGCTCGGATTAGGGAACGGAAAGTGGCGGTGGAAGTGTTTGAAGGAACTCGTCAGGTGTCAGCACGCAAATACCCTTGCAGGCATTTTCAGGGAAATGCCTGGTATTTCCGGTGACCAGTGCATCGGCTCCCGCCGAAAGGGTGGCTTCGAGAAAGGGTTCGTCATCATGGTGGGGAAGGTCTAATGAGTGAGGAAGGGCAGGGGCATGTATCCCTCGGGATCGAATGAACGTCAGGATCGTTCGAACTCTTCTGAGATTCAGTTCAAATTTCGGCCTTTTCAAGACCTCCAGATACTCCGCCAATATATGTTCGTTACATATGATGAACAGGTCGCCCTGAAGTATAAGACGCAAAATCCGGGCTGGCTTGCTTCGGGGCTTTAGAAACGCGGAAACAATGATGTTCGTATCCAGTACGACCTTCAAGAGACTTGACCTTTTCGAACCGAATTGATCTCAATATCGATTTCTCTTTCAGAGATGCGATCGGTTCCCCTTTCCAGGGAATCCTGATGGATGCGGTCCAGAGCCACTAATGCCTGCGCTCTTTCAATGGCATCCAGATCTTCTTCCAGAGAGTTTTCATCCACGCCGGTCAGAATTGCCATGGGTCGGCCATTGGCTGTCAGTACAATACGTCTTTCCTGTTTGGCCAGTTCCCATACCTTGCCGGGTGTGAGTCGGAGGTCTCTCACAGTTACAAATTTCATTTCGATGCACCTCACCGTCTCTTCTTGGATATGTTTACGTTTACAATAACGCTACGATATTGCACCCATAAGGTCAACAATAAGGTGCCCCTAACTTTCAAAGATCTCAGGGTTGAGGCAGTTGGGAGGGATCTTGCCCTTGAATTGAGCGATCAGATTTTCGGCGGCCATTAATCCCATTTTCGTTCGGGTTTCCATGGAAGCGCTGCCGATGTGCGGCAGGATGACCACGTTGTCCATCTTCAGAAGCCCTGGATGAATTTTGGGTTCATGTTCAAAGATCTTATTGACCGATCCATTCCGCCAGGGAGGGCGGAGGTTGGAGCATTTTTGAAAAGGGCGCCCATTCACATTGGGCTGTGAGTTCTACACCCTCCTGAATTACTGAAACCGGCCTGTCCGAGGAAACCACCACCACGATGACCTGACGGTGCTCGGCGCTGAAACGAAGGGCGGAGTTGAAACGGGCCCCGCGTGCGCGGTCTTCCCCGGGGACAGCGTTGCCATGAAGTAAACAGGCAAATCCATGGAGATGAAGGTCTCCTCGCAGGTGTAGTGCCCCATCCACTTTTGCCAGGGATTTGGCCAGGTTCAGTAAACGTTCTTCTTGAAGATCCATGGGTTGTTCCAGTTGCTGACCCGACAGGGTCACCGGATCGGGGGTGAGATCAATAACCAGGGTGCAACCATGCTTTTCTTTGCCCGCATCATGGACGATGGCTGTGATGATTTTGAACAGGGTGTGCCGAACGGATGTATCCATGGGAAATTCAAGGAGGGCCTCTTCAAGATTTACCAGGTTGGGTTTTCGAGTGGATGAATAGAGGTTTCCATCTGAAAAACTGCAAATGGGAAGGCCGGAAAGTCTAAGGAAACCGAAATCTCCTCGAAAATCCGCAGTGGATCTTCGTTTCGGCATTTCGCCCGCCGCGATGCCCGCCACATGATTCCCGAAGGAAACCAGTTTTCGGTCGGAATATTCCACGGCCTGGAGCAGTTTTCGCACATGTTTGTGGTTCTTGAGACTCGGTCGTTCATGGAGTGGAAAGCGCACCAGGAAGTCCACCTTGGCTAAATCGTCGGGTGCAACAAAGACCAGTTTGCCCCGTGCCCAGGCCCCTTCTTCACGGGTTTTTGAGATGCTCAGAATTACATCCAGGATGGGCAGCACAAAGATTTTGATGTCCCAGCCGAACATGATGCAGATTTCATCGAGAATATAGTCGCGTACGGCGTGCGTTGCGTACTCCCGCAGGAGGTAACCGGATGTGGCGGAGTAAAAGGGCCCATCAATGGTGAAATCCAGGGAAAGGAGGAATGCCGCATGTTCAAGCCATCGTTCCGTAGGGCCGATGGAACAGACATCCGGGTGATGTTCGGTGAACCACATCTGGTAATAAACGGAGCGTGTTCTGGCCCCTCGGGAGATGAGTCCCGACAGCTCCAGGTTATTTTCCGGAAAGATCTGGCCCAGGTGTTTAATGTCTTTTGTGGCTTCCCTGTCTACTCGCCATTTATGGGTGTCCAGGTAGATTTCCTTGAGCATGGGCTCATGGCCCCTGAGAAGGTCCTGGGGGTCGTAAACGGAAATGGGATCATCGGGTTTTTCCGCGTAGATGACGGCTGCCCGACTGGGACCGGAGAAGTTGCTGAGCCCCTGGCGTAATCCGTCCAGGATGTTGAACAGGCAGAGGTTTTTGGATGAATCGGTCAGCATGATATATTCTCTTGATTACGCAAGATTGGACACCACATTGACCACCAGCCCGATAATCAGGGCCACGAAGATGAAGGATAAAATTGAATGGATCAGTGTCAGTCTCCGCATGGGGGCGTTAGACACGGAAATGTCGGAGGTCTGGTAACACATGGCGATGGTAAAGGAGTAATACATGAAGTCCCAGTAATCCGCAAGTTGGCCCCCTGGAAATTCCAGTCCTCCCTTATATCCTTTGGTTGATCCGTCATCCACTTCATCATAGTAGAGCCTGGCGTAATGAAGGGCAAAAAACGTATGCAGTAGAAACCAGGCGGAGAAGATAGCGATGGTACAAAGCCCCAGGTGTAAATTGGCCGGCTCCTCCTTCCAGTGTTCTCCGTCATTGAGCATGAAAGCCACGGTCACCATGGACGCAACGGAGATGAGCACTGTCAATGTGAGGGTCCCTATGTTGCTCGGCTCCTGTATCTGGGCACGATGCATGGTGTCTTTGGCATCGGCTTTTTTCATCATCAAAAGGATAATGCCAAGCAGGAAAAGCACCCCCAGGTCCCAGGCCAGCAGCAATCGGATTTCAGATTTTGCGCCACGGGGGAGTATCAGGTAGGTGAGTAAACCGACCACCACGGAAAGAACGAGCCTGACCCTGGGATCGATAATAGCGGCGTAGGTTTTTGAAACCACGGAGATCACCTTTAATTGATCTTCGCAGGGATTTCCCGACGTTCAGGGGCTGCAATAAGCGGATCGGCTGTTTTGATCCGCAGGATGTAGAGGGTCGCGCCGATGCCAGCCAGCAATAAGACCAATCTCAAGGCTGTGCCGGTCAGGAAAAAGATCATGGAAGTTACAATGGAGAACCACATGAACACGACGGCGCGTTTTTTGGTTTTGGCGGGAAGCCCTTTGCCTTTTTGAAAGTTATCGATCAATCGGCCCAGAGGGCCGAAACTGATGAGCCGGTTATAAAATCTGGGGGATCCTCTCCAGTAACAGAAACCGGCCAGCAGGAATAAAGGAACGGCGGGCAACAAGGGGAGAAAGACACCCAGGACGCCAACGCCCACGGATATACCCCCCGCCAGATTCCAGAGCCTGCGAATGTTTTTCTTTCTTCTGTCATTCAGGGAAGGGGGATGCTGAATAGTGGTTGTTTCTTTTACCGTGGGAAGCAGAGTGTCCGATGGAAATACTTTCTCCCGGGTGATTTGTTGCAGCGTATCCAGCAAAAACTCCTTTTTAACAATTTCCGGGTCATAACAAAGGGTGATGCTGCCACAGAAATGACTGGCGCGCACATGGGTGATACCCTTTTCATCAGACAAACGCGTGGTGATCAAGCTGATCGGTTCTTTCCGGCCTGCCAGTGCGGGAAATGCCACACGGAGTCGTCCGGGAAGAGAATGTTTGATGTGATACGGTCGATTTTTTTCCATTAAGAGGCCTCATTTTATAGGGCAAATAGCAGGGTTGTCCCCACATCGGCCGCCATCAGCTTCCAGATATCGATGGCGACATGTTCAATTTTCGATAAACTGCTGTTCATTGTCTGCATTCCTCCAGCGCCCTTCTGAATTTCGCTGCGCACCTTGTGCAATTGATTATGCTGAATCATTGCAGCAATCTTTTCGTTGGTGAACATGATCTCCATGGCGGTTTCAGTGCCCGTATGGTCCTCCACGGGAACCAGGTGTTGCCAGATCAGCGCCTTGAGGACCCTGGACAAGTGGGTTCGCACATACGCCTGCCGGTCTTCGGGAAAGAAATCAAAAAGCTTCCGAATGGCCCATTCCGCACCCCCGAAGCTGATACTGCTGGTCAGCACCAGATGGCTTTCAGCGGCGTTCATGGCCATGGTGAGTGTTTCCGGTCCATCAATTTCGGTGAATAAAATGACGTCCATATCGCTCTGCATGGCCGTTCGGATGCCGCCGGCATAATCTTTTGCGTGCAGGCCGATTTCACGCTGAAAAATCAGGGAAGATTTGGACTTGTAAGCGAAACGAATCGGGTCTTCAATGGTAACGATCCCTTTTTGTAAATGGGTATTGATATGGTCGATTATGGATGCAATGGTGATGGCTTTTCCGGAATTGGCTTTGCCGGTAATCAGGACCAATCCCCTGTCAAGAGCGGCGATTTTCTCAAGAGGATCAACCGGTCCCATATCCTTGAAGGAAGGGATACGGGTGGGTATCAGCCGGCAGGCGGCACCGATACCCTTATCCGTTAGAACCATTGTAATCTGGATATTACCCGCCCCTTTGGTTTCATATGTCAACCCAATTTCCATCCGGTTGTCAAACTCCTGCTGCTGCTTCGGCGTCAGGACGGAATAGAAAAGATCCTCAATCCTTTTTGCTTTTATGATCGGATATTCCGTCAGTTTTTTCAATTTCCCGTGAACTTTTAAGACCGGATGGTTGTTGGCGGCCAGGTAAAGGTCCGAAGCTTTTTCTTGTCTGGCAAGGACAAACAGGGCATCAATTTTTGATCCGGATTTACCCAGCGGCAGATGTTGTGAATTGCTCATAAAGCCTCCTTTTCGCCCCACGGACCGTCAGAATGCGGCTCTAGCCGAATATACGTAATGGGTTAACATGGCGGTCTGAAAATCGTCAATGATATCTTCTCCCACGAGAGATTTTTTTCTTAAAGCGTTAAGCGCCTGATACATGGTCTGCATGCCGTTGAAACGCCCTGCCGCCATGGTCGGACGGACAAGGTGGAGTTCTCCATCCCGGCTGAGAAGGCGGGTCATGACCGGATCGTTGATGAGGACTTCCACAGCCGGTGTCAATTCTCGGGAATCCTTCAAAGGGAAAAGATGTTGCCAGATGGCACCGCGCAATACGCCGGAAAGAAGGCGCCTTTGGTTTTTTCGCACACCGGCGGGGAAGGCATCGATAATGCGTTTCAATACTTCCGCCACCCCGCCGTTTGAGGCCACTGAAACCAGCACCAGAAGCCCTTCAGCCGCAGCGGAAAGGCCTGTTGGAATGGTTTCTTCAGGTTCCATACCGTCCATGACAAGCACCTCCGCTGTTTGCATAAAGGCGTTGCTCAGGCGTTTTTCCGACGGGATACCGGGAGAAGAAAATGGGATTTGTTCAATGACCGATTGCTTGCTGGTATGGATAAACTCAACGGGCTGTTCAAGGGTGATAATGGATTTCTGAAAATGGCGATTGATGTGGTTGATGAGTGAGGCCAATGTTGTGGTTTTTCCCGAACCGGCACGGCCGATTACCAGTATGAGACCGCCGTCGGCTGAAACCATGCGCTTGAGAACGGGTGGCAATCCAAGGCTGTCAAATTCCGGGATTTTCAAGGGGATTAACCGGCAGACCATGCAGGGACCCTTACGTTCGTTGGCAAGGACAATCCGAAGGCGCCCCATGCCTCGGATCGTGCGGGCATCAATCAGCTCCCCGCGGGATTCAAACTCGGCCCATTTCTCAGACGAAAGGATCTCACGCGCAAGTCCGGCTATTTTCGCTTTGTTTAAGTTTTCCTGCCTCTGAAGGGGTTTCAGGGCGCCGTTTATCTTCAGGAAAGGGGGAGAGCCGACGCTGAAGTAAATATCGGTGGCTTCTTCTCGCAGAGCAACCTGGAAATATTCCTTTATTGTGGCCATAACCCAGTCAGGCGTTCTATCAGCCAGCCAATCTTGCGCATTTATTTCTTGCCGAGTCCCTAACGCACTTAAGATAAACTGGACGGCGCCTTTTCAGGCAGCTTCATCTGTTCAGCGCCGTTTGCTTCTGCAAGTAATGGGCAAACCGGGGCATCCGTTTCTCTATGATCATGCTTCAGCAGATGAAATGAGGTGATGCCGAAGGTCAGCAGAACCAGCCAGGCGGGTGTTGCCCAGGCGGGCGCCAGTACAAGAGCTGCGACGCCTGTTGCGACGGAAGTTACCGGCACGGCGGTCCGCATGTCAACCGTGTTCCCTGACATGTTCTTTACTGCCCGGTCCAGATTCTGTGAAACCGTAAGGATCTTATCACGCACCACCACATCCATTCCGGCTTTATCACCATAACAGAGAGCGTCTTTGATATCTTTCATTCGATCTGAAAACTCAGGATCATTGGTGATGTTCGTGAGGACGCGCCTCATTTCCTTCAGAATAATCTCTACATCAATATCTTGTTTGAAAAAGACGGTGATCGATTGAGAATAGGGATTCAGACTGGCCTTCTTGATTTCCCGGATCTCACGCAATCCGGCTTCCAGTACAAAGAAAAAAACTTTCGGATCAAATCCGGAATCAATCTTTATTCTTGCTCTGCCTGAAATGAAATGAATGACTTTCAGCTTGACTTTCATGCTTTTCATATTTGGTTTAGTACCTTAACACCTGGCTTTCCGTCACAAAAAACAAGAAGTTCATTGACTGAAAAACCTAAAACTTTGAACTTAAAACTTTAAACTTAAAACTGCGGCTTGCCGCCTTAATCCATATGAACTTCTTTTTCTGCTTCCTTTTCCCTTTCGTATTCGGCCTTGCTCTCCGCAAAGAGGTCTTTGAATTTTTCGAAGCCCTCTCCAATGACGGACAAAAGATAATCCCTTACCACCAGAAACATTTTCAGCAAAAGCTTCAGGATCGATTTCTTTGGGGCGAATTTTATGAACAGAAGAACAATTACCCCTCCGATAATCCCTGAAAAAATCAGTCCCATCTAGTTTTATCTCCTTAGTTTTCTTAATTTGGCACCGAAAGACTGTCTGGATCATTCCGTATAAACGCTTATCCGTGGCTTTTTCAGGATGCATCCTTTTTTCGACGCTTACTGGAAGACGGTATGCTCATCATCTCCCGATATTTGGCCACGGTCCTGCGAGCGATGTCAATTTCTTCTGTTTTCAACCGTTCTGAAATTTTTCCATCGCTCCAGGGCTTTTGAGGATCTTCAGCACTGATGATCATTCGGATCCTTCCCTGAACGTCGGAAGAAATGGCAGGCTTGAAATACGCTGCTGCGGCGGTCTTTTTTGCTTTGACCTTGGTTTTTCTGCCCTTTGGGGGTGTGGAAACCTTTTTGGCAGCCTTGACTTTTCCAGCCTTTGACTTGCGGCTTTTTCGCGATTTTTGGGGCTTTGAAGGTTTTTCTTCAGACAACAGGGACAGAATATCTTCAGTTTGAATGCGCAATGGGTCATAAGATACAATCAGACTGTTGCAGGACGCGCTGATACGCTGTTCTGAAATTCGGTCATCATTTGACAGTTTCTCAACCAGTTCTCTGCAGTAGTCCTCTGACGCGAGCCCGGGTATCCTGACCCGCACCCTACCGGGAAGCTGATGTGCTATTTCCATTTTCCCCCCACTTTCCCCCCATTTTTCTGGTTATCAGCTTTTGGGCACGCATAACAGATTCAGCTTGAAAAGAGGCAACCGGAAACAGAGCGCAGCGTTTCAGCGTGCTTTACCATCAAGCTTGTTTCATTAACGAAGCAAGCCGGCGAGAACACATCCGAAAACCTGGCTTTTAAGAACACCCGTCACGTTCCTGGCACTATGCGTCTTGAAAGCAACCGTTTCCGGATGGTCACGATTCGTTCTTCTAAAACTTATTAACCGTTCTGACTAGCCGGCGGCTTAAGCCTTGGCAGCCTGGGCGGCTTCAAATTCGGCTTTGCTTTCGGCCACCAGGTCTTTGGCAGAGTCCATGGCGGAAGCACCGCCTGCGGTTAACGCACCGGACAAGGCATAGCCGGTTTTGATGACCTTCTTGGCTGCTCCCCGCAGTATTTTTGTTTTTGTCACCACCGCTACCACAACGATGCCACCCACAATACCCAATGCAATTTCTTCCATGATTTACCTCCTTTTTTTTTACGTTATTATGACATTTTACAGCTTTGTTTTATTGTGCAACCTGACCTCATCCAGAGCGGCCTTCTCAGCCTCCAATTCCAATTTACTTTCCGCTGCCAGATCTCTCAGGTTTTCAATCACCTCGACGGTACAAAATCGAAATTTTGAAATAACCCCCTCGCCGGCTTTACCGGCCGATGCGGCTGCTGTCTGAAGACCCACACGTTTATTGGCCAGAAGTACGATTGCGCCACCCACTATGCCCCAGAAAAATGGACCCATATTGATCTCTCCCCCTCCCCCCCACATTATAACAGTCCATCAGTGAACTAAAATTTCAGCGGAATCAGTGCCCTCATTCTGCTGATAGGGAATCCTTTCGACACCCTGCGGTGAATCATCCTTTTTGCCACTGGACAGCCTGAGTTTCCCAATCTGCTGCTTTAATACGCCATCCGGTTGTTCTTTCTTGCCGGCGCCCAGCTTCATCCGAATCATCGGTTTCATGCCATTGAGGCACGCCACCACTGCTGAGCCGTTGCTGATCAGTGTGGTGAGCACCGGTGAAGCCAATCCGAGCGCTGCCATGGTATAGGCAAGTACATTGAAACCACCCACAATCCAATAACTTTCTTTGATCAGTCCGATGGTTTGCTTGCTGATCTCAAAGGCCTTGGGGATGTTGAGCAGGTTTTCGTTTAAAAGAATAACCCCTGCCGTTTCCTTGGCGATATCGGCGCCGCCTTTGACGGAAATACCGATGTCGGCGTAAGAGAGGGCCACAGAATCGTTGATGCCGTCACCCACAAAGGCGACCGTGTGGCCTTTTTCTTTGAGGCCTTTGACCACGTCTGCCTTCTGTTCTGGTAGCATTTCGGCGTAGCATTTGTCAATACCAAGGGCGTCACAGACCGGCTTGGCAACCTGTTCCACATCTCCGGTCAGCATGATCACCTGTTTGACACCCACACGGTGCAGTTCTTCGATCACCTGTTTGGATTCTTTTCGGACCTGATCCCTGAAGGAAATAAGACCACAGAATTTTTCATCGATGGCAACATATAAACAGGCTTTTCCCGCAGCAACGAGGTTATCTTTTTTCTCAAGTACCGAGGAACCGATTTCCACGCCGCTTTCCCTCATGAGCCTCAGGCTTCCCACCAGGGTCTGTTTGCCTTCGATATCTGCCTGTACACCCCGGCCCACGACGTACTTGACGCCCGTTCGATTCTTGAGGGGAATGTTCCGGTTTGTAGCGTGCCGGACCACGGCTTCGGCAATGGGATGGGTCATCTGCATTTCGGCGGTTGCAGCGTAACTTAAGAGTTCGGGATTTCCATATCCATTAAAGGATACCATGTCCTCCACGTGGATGACCCCGGTGGTCAGAGTACCGGTTTTATCAAATATGATGGTATCCGTATGACACAGTTTCTCCAGATAGCTTCCGCCTTTGATCAATATGCCGTTTGATGCGGAGGTAATCATGGAAGAGAGGACCGCCGTCGGTGCCGCCACACGGACGCCTGTGCCGAAATCCACGGTCAGCATGGCCGCCAGTTGGGCCAGGTTCATGGTCCCGGCGAAGATCACGGTGGTGGTGATCAAGGACGGGGCCACCAGACGATCGGCGAACTTTTCCGCATGGTTCTGGATCTTGGTTTCATACAGGGGGGCTTCCTCCACCATGCGGACCACCTGGGCCACTTTGGTACGATCGCCCACACGGGTCGCCTTGATGTAAGCATTACCATCTTTGATGACCGTGGAGGCAAATGTTTTGTCGCCCACTTCTTTGTGCGCGGGAAGCGATTCGCCGGTTAAAACCTGTTGATCAACGATCAATTCTCCTTCGATGACTTCACCGTCCACGGGAATCAAGTCACCCGTGTTGAGTGCCACCACGTCTCCTTCCACAATATCTTTGACCTGGATCTGAACTTCGACCCCGTCCCTGAGAACCCAGGCATGGTTATTCTGGAAATCAAGCAGCTTTCGAATGGTCCGTTGGGAACTGGCAGCGGTCAGGTCCCGGATATAGTCGCCCAGATGAATCAACATCACCATGAGCGATGCATTGATGACGTCTCCCGTCAACATGCCCACTGTGAGGGCGCAGGCGTCCAGGAAGTCAACATTCAGCCGTCGTTCATGCCGCAGGCATCGGTAGGCCCGTTTGTAGATGGGCAGACAGATAAAGATGAGCGCCGGGTAAACGATTGCGAGGGCAAGTCCCGGAACGCCTGAAAGAAAGAGGCTCAATCCCACCGCACCGGCGGCACCTTTGAGGTAAGCCAGGGAGAGTTCATGCTCTTCCTTCTGGACCGCCGGCAGATCTGCCGTTATCTGGTCCAGCTCACTCAGGGTCAATCCTTCAATCTGTTCCAGGATTTCGGACTTTTTGATATTTGGAAATTCATAGTGGATCGTGAGGCTCCCGCAGCGGTAGCTGCCGTCAACCTTTTCGATCCAGTTGGTGGACGATAGATGTCGCTGAAGGCAGTTAATGCGGTCTTTTTTGAATTTCAGGAGGGGAATGGTAATGCGGAGCCGGCCTCGAATGGAATGCTTTACCTGGCAGGAAAGAGTGCGCTGCATAAGTTCCATGCCTTCCAACACCGGGACTGCTTCTCGTTGTATTACCTCAACATCAACTTGCATGGTTTTTGTGCCTTGAGCGGGTTTGTCGAGATCTTCGCCTGACATTTTACCTCCACAAAAAGAACTGATAATTCAGTATGATATTGCAATCAACCAAATGCATTTTCAATTGTCAAGGAAAAAATGGCATCATAGATTCTTTGTTGGTTCGAAGCGGGAGGTTTTGGGATGCGCACCGTTTCATTTCAATTCCGCTTCTCTCATCGTGCTGGCGGCAACTTCACGCTCCGTGACGATGCCAATTATTTCACGGGGCATTGGACTCCCCGGAGTTCCTGTCACCAGTGCGAATTTTGCTCGGGTAGTATGCATTTCTCTCAGAAGATCGTTTACGGGGTTCTTCCCCGGCGTCATGATATACTGTTCGTTAACAATCAACCGCGCCCTGCTTCCCCCAATATGCGGCGGGACGACGCCAACGATGGTATTGCCTGATGTGACCAGCACGGGTGTTTCGGAGGGTTTGAGGGCTGCTTCCGCGTCAACGGTTGTGTATGTTTTTTCCATGATGTCCTGTACCGTCATGGATTCGCTCATGGCCGCCTGCAACCCTTCCGGGACAATGTGTCCGCGCCGGAGAAGTTTCAACGTGTAAATGCTGCCGGGGGACAGCCATTTTCGTATTCCATAGGCGAAAGCAGAGGTAATCATGATCGGCATGACCACGTTTGCGTCCTGGGTCATCTCCAGGATCATGACGGCGCCGGTGATGACCGCACCGGTGGAGGAACCTACGCCTGCCGCCATTCCGGCGATGGCAAAGTCCACGGGATCAACGCCGATGCTCGGCAAAAGAGTTGCGCCTAAATTGCCCATCAGGGCTCCCATGGTAGCGCCCATGAAAAGGGAGGGGGAAAAAACGCCGCCCGAACCGCCGGAGCCCAATGTCAGACAGGTGGCCACAAATTTGCAGCAGAACAGTAGAATTAATAGCCAGGGATTCGGCAGGGTGGCTTTTAGAATATCCATTATGGTGGCATAACCCACACCCTGAACGTAGTAAAATCCGGTATAGCGCATAAAGAGCCAGATCATCACCCCTACCACGAACATGGCCGATAGATGTCGGGTGTAGGTGTTCCCCGGCATGGCGTCAAAGCGGTCTTCAGCCCAGTAAATGCCGCGAACAAAAAGGGTCGAAACCAGCCCCATGATAATCCCGAAGGGTACGAAAAGAAGGAGGCTCCACAGGGAACTCAGGTGAAGATCCAGAGATGTGAGCGCGGGGAAATAGAAAGAGGGCTCAACCCCTAAAAGGGCTCGGCCGATATGGGTGGCGGTTACAGTGGCAATGGTCACCGGCAGGATGTTTCTGGCGTTGACGCTGACCAGTAAGAGTTCTATTGCGAATATGAGCCCGCCCAGCGGTGCATTGAATGTGGCGGCAATGCCCCCGCCGGCGCCCGCGGCAATCAGTGTTACAATCTGCCGTGGGGGAAGTCTGAGGATCTGCCCCAGGGTCGATCCGAATGAGGCGCCGATCTGGATAATGGGTCCTTCACGGCCCACCGATCCACCGCTGCCGATACAAATAGCGGATGCCACCGCCTTGATGAGACCCACCACGGGGCGGATTTTTGAATCGTTGTAATAGATAGCGTCCATCACTTCGGGGACACCGTGCCCCTTGGCTTCCGGTGCGAAGGTTTTCACCAGCCACGCAACGACCAGTGCTCCGATAACAGGCACCAGAATGACCCCGGGTCCCCACGGATTTCCGGGCGTGTGAACATTGGCATCATAAAAAAATTGAAATTTTCCCAGGAACAGGATGTTGTGAACCAGTCCGATGAGCATTCGAAAAGCCCAGGCGCCCAGTCCTGCAATAATGCCCACTGAAAACGAAAGCAGGCACATGAAGGGAAGGTTCCTGGAAATTTCAAAATGTTTTGTCATGTAAATCTCCCTTTGACGATTATTTCAATTCCGCAATCCGCATTCCGAAATCCGCAGTCCTACTTTACCCCTCCCATCTCCGGCGCGAAAAAGAACAACACGGCGATAATGGTGTAGAGCACCAGCATCTGCAGTCCATTGAGCCAGTTGGACTTCCCATCCAGGCAGATCTGCGTTGTGAGCAGCACCGCGCCTGCAACGGCAACGATTTCATGATATCCGAAGTGAAGGTTGATGGGATGGCCGAAGAGGTACGATGTAAAGACCAGCAGCGGTACAACGAGTAGCGCCACCTGTGAACTGGCGTTGACGGCCACTTCAATACACAAATCCATTTTGTTTTTCATGGCCATTCGGACGGCGGTGGTCTGGGCCGCAACATTTCCGATGATGGCAATGATCACAACCCCCATGAACAGATGGGTCAGTCCGAAAGCTTTTTCAACCACTATCACTGAACCCGCTACAAAATCTGAAATAACAGCGATGAAAAAGCTGGAGATGCCGAGAATGATGGCGGCTTTCTTTTTGCTCCACAGTTTTCCAGGCGGTATCTCCTCCGCGGGCTCTTTATCATCCGGGGCCTGATTATCTTTGGAAAAGAGGGTGTAAATAAGGCTGCCGATATACGATAGGAAAAGCATGATGGCAATCCAAAGCGAAAGAACAAAGGTTTCGTCATGGGTCATTGCGCCGGCGACGCCCTTTGAAACCTCCTGGTAGACGGTGGGGATAAAGAGCGCCAAAGCCGCGATGATGAGCCCCGTTGAAAAGTCGCTCACCCGGGCTACGGAAAAACGCTGTGTCCCGTTCTTCAGGCCTCCCGCCAACATGGCGTGCCCCATGACGAACAGCAGGTTTCCGATGATGGCACCGGTCATGGCGGCTTTCACCAGTTCATCCAGACCGTGGTAGAGGGCAACGGTTCCAAAAATGATCTCGGGAAGGTTGCTGAAAGTGGCATTGAGTAAGCCGCCGATCCGGGAGCCCACGTGCGCGGCCAGTTGCTCTGTAGCCGTGCTGATGAGGCTGGAGAGCACCACCATGGCCAGGCAGGAACAGACAAACAGTGCAATATCATTTTTCAGGGGAGGGAGGTAGTTGATCAAAAAGGCTATGGGGATGAAAACGACAAGCCAGTTGATGCCGGGCTTGAGGAACTCTTTCATATTCACCTCCCATGGGTTTTGATTAAAAGCAAATTTCGAATCAATGTATTATAAGAAGGATAATTTGGCAAGTGTCGCCAAGTTTGTGGTTGAAAAACGCTGTTCTCAATTGTAGAGTTCGTAAGTGTGCAGGGGGCAGTGTGCAGGGGGCAGGGTGCAGTTCCATCCTAACAACTGCACCCTGCCCCCTTTTGACAATTGCGATATATGGAATGTTATGAAAAATAAAGCTATTGAAATACAAGAATCCCTTGAACATCGAATTCTGCATGGACTTTCCTGTGAATGGGATACGGCGCTTTGGGTTTTGCCGGCTTCCTATGAAGATCAAATGCAAAAACCCCTGTTTGCCATTCAAGACATGAACAACCAATGGGGATACTGGTCAGGGAAAAACCGGGAGATTGTTATGAGCCGGTCACTTGTGCTGGAACATTCCTGGAATGCGGTTCGCCAGGTACTCAGGCATGAGATGGCCCATCAGTTTGCGGAAGAGGTTCTGGGAGCACGCAATGAACCCCCTCACGGTGCCAGTTTCAAAAAGGCGTGTTATCACCTTCGGGCGGATCCTGCCGCTTCAGGAAATTTCAGGCTGCTGGATGAAAGGGGCTTAACGGATTCCAAAAACCATGAAGATAAAATGATGGTGCGCATCAAAAAGCTCATGAGTCTGGCCCAGAGTCGAAATCAGCATGAAGCGGAAGCGGCCATGGCCAAAGCCCATGAACTGGTGGACAAATACAATATCGATCTGGTTCGCCTTGAGCAGAATCGGGCGTTTGTAAGTATTTTTCTGGGAGAACCGATGCTGCGGCGTTTCAGGGAAGAACATCGTCTGGCATACTTGCTGGGTGAGTTCTATTATGTTTATGGCCTGTGGGTCAGCACCTACGTCATGGAAAAAGGAAAAATGGGGCGGGTGCTGGAGATCAGCGGCACGGAAAAGAATGTGCAAATCGCGAGTTATGTGTATGATTTTGTAAATCGTTTTATAGAATCCCAATGGCGGGAATATAACAAAAACAAAGGGTTGAACCGCTATCGGCGCACGGATTTCGCCCTCGGTGTTCTGGAAGGTTTCGATCAAAAGCTGAAAAGCCAATCTGAACAACGTGTTTCTACAACAGGAATTGGGATCATCAAAGTGGAAGATCCCTTGTTAAAAAAATACGCTGCCTATCGTTATCCCCATATTACAACATATCGGGGAAAACCCCTGCGGCAGAATGCGAAGGTCCGGAATGCCGGCGAGAAGATGGGGAAAAAGTTAGTGATTTCAAAAGGTATCCATCAGAAGGGAAGAAATAAGGGGCTTTTGCTGGAATAATTTTTTTGTGAAAGCGTTCAGGATATGGTTTACGTATGCATCCGATGGGCATCCTATAAAGGTCGGGGTTTTGATAAAAGGGAACAACTCAGAGAGGACCTGAGGCTGAAGCTGGAGTCCCATGGTATCCGGTTTTTGGAGTACTGCTGGGTATGGGATGAAAATGATCAGTGCCTTCTCGTGGCAGGGGCCTATGACCGGGTGGAAGACGCCTGCCAATGGATCAGAAGCCTTGAATCCATGGGGTTTGAAACAACAGTCCGAACATCATTGCCGGGATAGAATCGATAGGCGTATTCGAATGAAAAAGTCAGAACTGAGAAAGGATTGCCCTATACTCGGATTATTCCCTGGCAAAAGTGAAGAATTGATTTGGCGGCTTCGAATAATTTTGGCTGGTGTTCGATGCTGACTTGATATAGGCACTCCAGCATTTAAGGGCCTCGGCAAAAACTGCCTATTTTTCCAGTTCTTCCTTAACAGCAAGGCCGACCTTTCCCAGGGTATACGGCTTCTTTATATATTTTCCCGCCCCTAACTCTTGGGCAATGCCTACCTCTTTCGTCTTGGCATAGCCACTGGCTATGATGGCCTTCTGACCAGGACGGATTTTTATGATGTCTTCATAGGTTTTCCCGCCGTTGATCCCTTTGGGCATAACCATGTCAAGAAGGATTAGAGCGACGGGATTCGTTTTCACATACTCAATGGCCTCTTCCCCGCTAGAAACAGCGTCAGCGGTATAACCCAACCTGGTTAATATCCCGCTTGCGATTTCCCTCTGCCTCTCCTCATCGTCAACCACCAGGATCTTCTCTCCATGGCCGAGACAATCTTCCAAGTGAACTTCTTCCCCTTCAGCAGCTACTTCTTCCCTGGTTACCGGAAAGTACAGCTCAAATGCCGTCCCTTTCTCGCTGGTATTTACGTTTATGTATCCATTATGATCCTGCATACTATTCCACACAACAGCCAGACCTAATCCTGTACCGCTTCTACCCATCACTTTCTTGGTATAAAACGGCTCAAAGATCCTATCGAGGTCTTTAGGAGATATGCCATAACCGTTGTCTGATACCGTAAGCATTACATATTCGCCTGTGTGCACATCTTCATATCCCTTTAAGGGTTCATCCAGATACCGGTTTTCGGTGGATATGATGACCGTACCACTTCCCTCAATGGCCTCAGAGGCATTGGTTACCAGGTTCATCAGGATCTTCTTGATGTGAGTGGGGGAACCGCTCATGTTCAATAGATCGGAGTCGAATTCAGTTTTAGAATCGACAAATGAGCGGCTCTTTTCCAGTTCTTGATGTTCAGCAGAACTCAAATATTCTGCGATTAAGGTATTGAGGTTCAAGACTTCCTTACCGGTTGCCACTCCTCTCGCTATGGTCAACAGGTCTTCCACAACATCGGCAGCTCGCATCCCGGACTCCTGTATTGTTTTTATGGGCTTCCTGAGCGGGCTGTCTTCGGGTAGATCCATCAAAAGCAGTTCCGGGTAACTTACAATTCCTGAGAGGATGTTATTCAAATCATGGGCAATGCCTCCCGCCATAAGACCCATGGCCTCCATCTTGTTTGACCTGGCGAGCTTTTCTTCACTCTTTCGCAGGGCCTCCTCTGTCCTCATACGTTCGGTGATGTCTTTTGAAACTACCGTTATTGCCTGCGTTTTACCATCTGACTCTTTAACAGGGCTAAAAGTTCGTAGAAAATGTCTGTTATCTTTGCGGCTTCTATGATCCTGCTGAATGGGTCGGCCGATTTCAAACACTTTTTCCACTATCGCAGTAAACTCCTGCGTATCATCATCGGAGTGGCGTTCGCCATAAGTTAGCCCAAGAAACTCATTGGGTTGCAGGCCAAGCCTTGACATATGGTGTTTATTCACAAACAGATATGTGGAATCCCTGTCTACCAAATATATGGAATCTTCTGTAGACTCCACAAGGGAGCGGTATTTCTGCTCACTCTCCCGAAGTGCCTCCTCGGCCTGTTTCAGGGCCTCGTTTTCCTGTTGCAGCATCAGATTTTGTCTTTGCACTTCCCGCATGGAAGAAAGTACTAAAATAGCAAGCAAAGCTATCAATAAAAAAGTCAAACTGGCGATACTGATGATGTAAGTCCGCTCGGCTTTGCGTATGTCGGTCATGTATTTGCCGGTTCCGATATAACAATTTATCTCCGGAATACCGATCACGAATGATATTTTTTCTTCGGGTTTTGACTGGTTTGGCCTCTTGTAATAATAGGATGCATAGCCGGACCCGTTCTCTGATTCGGCGGTTTTAATCAGTTCTCTTATTATATAAACTCCGTAAGCATCCTTCAGGTTCCACATGTTTGTCATCTCCCTTTGAAGCTCAAAGGGCTGAACAAGCATGGTCCCATCATAGGAACTCATGAATACATAATTCTTGCCTAACTCATCCTCATAAACCATTCTCCTGACAAGATTGCGAACCTGTTCAAGAGCCTGGGCTTTTGATATTTGTTTGGAACGATACTTAACCAGTATCGGCTCGATGGAATTTCTGCCAAGCTCGACTATCTGCTTCAGGTTGCTCAGCCTCTGCTCCTCGGGCTTGCCAATGTATTGTTTGGCCAGGTAGCCTGAAAAAATGACAAAAATTACTCCGAAGACCACACCGGCGGTCATTATCTTGACCTTGGCGGTCCGGAGGGCCAATTTGTCTCTTCTGTAATCAAGCATATTTTCCACGTTTTTGGAGTTTCATCGCTAATCGCCCTGGGCCTGCTTGCGAATTCAGCCTTTCCCTTTTTCCTCGGTGTCGACTATAACACCCGTTCCCTCCACCGGTGATAAGAACTTACTTTTTCGTTGAGGGAGTATAAGCAAGATGTTATGGCCTCGGCAAAAAATAAATACACCACCTGACTTGTCCTTTGGTCCGTCTGCTGCGTTGCATCCCCCAGCACATATCCACCAATATGCACTGGCGAATGCGCCTTGCATACGAACCAAAATACGGCGCAATCCGGCGTATCTATTTTTTCCGAGACCCTTACTTGGTGTCAATTCAGGCTTAATGCCCACACATTGTATGTTTTTTCAACCCCCCTGATGCGAGGTTTCATGCATGATCCTTAACCCCCAAAGGCCTAATTTTCATTGAAGTTTTGGTTTTGTAGCCTTCTGTTTCACGGCCTTCTGAAATTCCAGGAGTATGAATGATTGCCTTAAGATTTTCCGGGACTCAATTCGAATTCCGGATAAAGCTCTTTTGTACATTCAGGACAAATACCGTGACTGAATTCAGCCTCGGAATGTTTTCCTATGTAAATTTCTATTCGATTCCAATAATCTTTGTCATCGCGTATTTTCTTGCAGTTAGCGCAGATAGGAAGCATGCCGCTCAATGTCTTGACCTCAGCAAGTGCTTTTTTAAGCTCAGAAATTAATTTTTCTCTCTCTTCATGGGCTCGTTTAAGCTCTGTAATGTCACGAATGATACCCTGGTATCCCACAATATTGCCGTTCGTGGACCTCTGAATTGTGGCAGTGATCAGACAGTCCATCTCTGCCTCATTCTTCTTTCGGAGCTTTGCTTCAAAGTCTTTAACAAATCCATTTTCTTCTATCATTTTCGTAAATCTGGATCTGTAATCGGCATCAACGTATGTGTCCTCCGTTTTCCATTCAGTTATTTCTTCCTTGGTATATCCAAAAACATCGACAAATGATTGGTTTGCTGAAACGATATTGCCTTCCCGTGTAGCAATATAAATGGCATCTTTGGAATCCTCGAAAAGAGTGCGGTATTTCTCTTCGCTCTCCCGCAGAGCCTCTTCCGCCCGCTTGAGGTCTGTGATGTCCTGGGCCGTACCGAACAGTTTGGTGACTTTGCCTTTTTCGTCCTTGCTGGTAGTCCCTATGGCGTGCATCCACCGAATTTCGTCATCCGGCCGAACGATTCTGAAAATGATATCGAAAGGTGTCCCTTCCGAGTTTGCCAGTGCAACCGCCTTGTTCAGTAAAGGCCAGTCATCGGGGTGTAAATGGGTTTCGTGGTCTGTGAATGATGGTTCTTCTTCCTGCGGTTTGAGGCCGAAGATGCGGAATACCTCATCAGACCATACCGGAGTTCCGATTTCCGGGCATAGTTCCCAGTGACCGATGTGTGCAACCCTTTGGGCTTCTTTATGGAGTTCCTCGCTCTCCCGCAGCGCCTCCTCCGCCTGCTTGATCTCGGTGATGTCTATAATTGTCCCAATCAGTCCCCTGGTGTTTCCCTCTCTGTCATAAAAAATAGCCTTGTTGAAAATGATATCATGCAGCTTGCCATTCGAAGCTTTCCATTGAGATTCGTAAATCTGTACCCCGCCACTATTCAAAAGTTCCTCATCATGGCGGTGATATATTTCCGCGAGTTCCGGCGAATAGGTGTCAAATACGGACTTACCTATTAACCCTTCTTTTGTTGCACCAAAGAAGGTCTCAAAAGCACTGTTGAACCCAAGATATTTTCCGTGCCTGTCTTTATAAAAAACAGGCGTCGGGATTGCGTCGATCAGCGTTTCCGAAAAAGCTTCACTCTCCCTAAGCGCCTCATCTACCTGCTTACGCTCAGATTCAGCTTTCTCCAATTCCCGAACCCGCTGCTCCAGTTCTTCATAAGTAGGCTTTTCAGACATGATACCTCTCTTTGTATATTGGGTCCTCGAAAGTTACGATTTTGTGCATAAGCCCAGCATGGTACATCCTCTAAGCTTATTCACGGTTGCCAGGTCAATTGTTGAAAACGAGTGGTAATGTGGAGACTCATTTCAGGGTGGTCTCGCGGAGACGGCGGGCTTCGATCCTGGCAATCTCGCGCATGAGCACATAGCCCAGTCGGGGCTGCTTCTCCATTAGGTCGGTAAGTGCGGCATAGTTCAACTCGATGAGGTCGGTTTCTTTGAGAAGAAACACATCGGCGCTGGCCGGAAGCATGTCAAGGAACTCGATCTCTCCGATAAGGGGCTGCCCGGAAAGGGTGACGAAGTGCTTCCCATTTACCCGGACTTCGGCTCGGCCTTCCAGAATGACGAACATCCTATCCCGGATTTTTCCCTGTTGGATAATGCGCTCTCCCGCTTTGCCGCGGCGCAACGTGGCCACGGCCTTCAGCGAGTCTCTCTCCGCTTCGGTCAGTCCCGCGAACAGCTTGATCTGAGCCAGAGCTTTGGACAGCGTCAAGGCTTTGGCCTCGTCCGAGGCAAACGAATTGCACGGCAAAATGCCAAACATCACGATCACAATTACCCAAACTAACCGGCCTGCTGCTCTAGTAAACATCCGATAATCTCCTTTCAGCCGACATTATTCGACTGTTCCCATATATCCTGCAATGATTTTGCAGCCTGCATGAAACTGTAAATATAGACAGCTTCCCATGGCGCATCCAGACTTCATCTCACTTATGGAGGAATTCAGATAAGACCCTGATGTGCCGGTTTTCCTCCTGGAGGATTTGATCCAGTTTGGCCAGGACAGCATCCCCTTGGATGAAAGATCCCATCATTTCGTAAAAGATCACCGTGTCTTTTTCAAAACCCAGCGCAATCTTCAAGACTTCCTTTAAATCGACTATCGTGGAAAGATCCCATTCCTTTAAGGAAAAGGTTTGGTCCCCCACTATCTCCAAGAGCAAGGATTGGCCCATTTCCCCCACTTGGGAATTCACGCGCTCTTCCTTGACGGTTCCCTTCAGGTCGGAAAACCACCGAAGATGTTCGGATTCTTCATCGGCCAGCCGTTGAAGCAAAGAAACAAGGGAAGGATCTGAAACCTTCTCTGATGCATCACGGTAAACCTTTTCGCCGTTTTTTTCTATCCGGATGGCGAATTCAATGATCTCTGACATGGTGAACATAACGCCCTCCCATTCAACTTGGATCTTCTTCCACAGTCACCCTTCACTTTTCACTCTTCCCAACGCCCGCTGACCTAAACTGGAGTGTAAAAGTGGTTCCCCCCGAAACAAAGCAGTCCTCCGGCCGGCTGCAGTGGCTGCACTCGCTGATGGTGCCCGGGCATAGATCGGTTTCTTCCGGGATGAAGGGACAGCGGGTGGAGGTCATTCTGATCTTGAAGCCATACCGTTCGGCAAAGATTTTCATGCGCAGCAGGTCGGCACCTTTTCCGCCGGCATTGAAATCGAAAGCCCTTTTGGAAGAGTATGCCAGGGTGTCCTGGGTGGCAAAAAAGCCTTCAAAGATTCTTCTCTGCGCATCTTCGATAATGCCCACCCCGTAGTCGCGCACCACCGCCTGCACCATGCCATGGATCTGCGTCACGGTGACTTCAACTTTTCCTTCATCCGGAGTGTTTTCCACAGCATTTTTGATCAGGCCGTCAATAACCTTCTGCAACGGCTCCAGGGGGATCGAAATGGCGCGCGTGGGTTTAAGCGTTTCCATGATCTGAACATTGCGATGAGAAAACAGGGGCTTGAGTACTTCCAGCCGTTCTTGTACAACCTGGTCCAGCGCCAGAAGCTGTGACGTCATCTCCTTCGGTCCGAAGATGTCATCGATGCGTTTTCGAATGGTTTCAACGATTTCACCGTCACCGACCTGTTCTGCAACAAGGGTTTCCAGTTCGTCGGCACACAAATCGACCATCTGGCTCAGCACGTGGTGGGGTTCATAGTGCCGCACCCGCATGATGTCTTCCACCTGGTTTTGAATCTCTATGATCCGGTCCAGGTTCCTTTCTCCTCTCGCAAGGGTGTTTTCCCAGTTTTTGTCGGGGAGAAGGGCCAGTTTTTTGGCAATGATGTTCAATGATCCGGAAAGCACTGAAACGGGGGTTTTCAGTTCGTGGGACAGGTGGTTGATGACTTTGTCCTTTGCCCGGTTCAGGCTCGATACTTCCCGATAGGCTTTTTTCACTTCCTCTGAGAACCGGGCATTTTCAATGGAGAGTTCAACGGTTGCCGCCACGAGGCTCAGGAGTTCCATATCCCCTTGGTCAAACTTCCCTTTTTTCTTGTTGATGGCGCATAGAACACCGATGATCCGATCCCTGCTTTTCAATGGGACCAGGAGCAGGTTACGGGTTTGGTAGCCCATAATTTCGTCCCGTTCCCGGTGGATGGCGGGATCTGTCAGGGTATCATGGATGATCATGGGTTTACCGGTTTTGATGACCTGTCCCGCGATGAGTTTGTCAATGGGAAATCGGATTTCTTTAACCCTCCTCTGTGTGGCCATATCATCGTAAGCGGCACCGATGAAGAACAGTTCCCGGTTCTCTTCATCCAGCAGGGTCACCAGCGCCCCTTCAGAATCCATAAGACGCTTTATCTCATTGCTCACGAAATCCAGAAGTTCCCCCAGATCGGGGTATTCCGGGAGGGCCGTGCTGATGCGAAGGAGTGCTTCATTGGTTTTATAGGCGTTAATGATCTCCTCTGAAAATCGACCATTTTCTATGGAAAGTACGACTGTCCCCGCGATCATATTGAGGAGTTCCATGTCCGATTCCTCAAAAACGCCTTCCTTCTTGTTGCGCACGCACAGGGCGCCAATGATGCGGTCTCCGCTTCTCAAAGGGACTTCCAACAGGTTTCGGGTATGATATCCTAAAATTTCATCCACACCCGGAAAAAAGCTGGGTTCCCTGGATGTATCGGGAACGATAATGGCTTTTCCCGTGCGGATCACTTTCCCCGCAACGCTCTTATCTGCCGGGAACCGGATCTCCTTGATGCGTCTCTGGGTGGCGCTGTCGTCGTAGGCCGCGCCCTTGTAGAAAAGTTCGCCCCGTTCCTCGTCGGCCAGGACCACCAGGGCGCCCTCTGTTCCGAGAAGTTCTTTGATTTCCCTGCTGATGTAGTCCAGGAGGTCTTCGAGATTTGGATATTCAGGAAGGGCCATGCTGATTCGCAGCATGGCCTCGTTGTTCCGAGCGATTCTCTGCTCGCGGGTGATATCCCGAAGCAGTATCAGTTCTCCTCCCGGTTCATCCGGTTCCTTGGAATAGATCACGCCCCGCATGACCACATCCAGCAGGCGACCGTCTTTGGTGAGCCGTTTGGTGACGTGGCGCAATACCAGCTTTTTTTCCAGCAGCTCCTTCAAAATCCGGTGGGTTTCCACTTCCATTCCCTTGGGGGTGTAGGGAATGGTTTTTCCTTCCAGTTCGTCAAGGGTCCATCCAAAGGTTTCGGTGAAAGCCTGTGTGACGTAATAGACGCTGCCGTCCAGGTTGCAGACGATGACGGGGTAGGGCACAAAATCAAGCAGAGACCGCATGCCTTTTTTGGATTCACGCAGGGCCTGTTTGGCCGTTTTCTGTTGTTCAGCCATCGCCGTTTCGAGCGATTTTATTCTCTCTTCCAGCGCCTTGCGGGTCGGGTTTTGAACCATTCAGAGAAATCCTCCATCGTTTTTAAAAAAAAAGAAAGAATTATTGCTGACATCTCAGCGATTCAATCCCTTTTCCGAGACACCATTTGTATCTCTTTGATACAGAGACTTTATAGTTTTTTCAAGTTTTGTTTCGTGATTGGATCCAGATCCCTTGTAGTAATTGACACCAGAGGCACCTTTCCCTATAATTCAAGCCCTGAACCCTGATGTGAAACTCTGGAAAGGAGATGGTTTGCTATGAAATGCCCACATTGTGAGGAAGAAATTCCGGGGTCTCCATGCCCCGGTTGCGGAGAGAACGTTTATGGTGACGATGCCAATTATTGCATGGCATGCGGGACACCCTTGAAGGAATCGGCGCCGCCGGTTTCCAGAGATGAAAGCCTTTTCGACGATGAGGAAGATATCGATTTCGATGATCGGGAACTCTGTTCTGATGGGACCTGCACCGGCATTATGGTTGACGGTAAGTGTTCCGAATGCGGCAAGGCTCCGGGCGAAGGGGAGACTCCCAAAGCGGAAGCGGAAGAAGCCGTTACTGAAGAACAGGCGGGTGAGGCTGAAACGGATGAAACTGTCAAAGAGAAGGATGCTTAAGGAAACTACGGATGTATGAATTGAAAATTATCACCCGGTTTGCAGCCGCCCACCAGTTGCGAGCCCTTACGGGGGGATGTGAAAATTTGCACGGTCACAACTGGAAGGTGGAAGTGGCGGTGGCGGGTGACCGCCTGGGAGAGGATGGACTGCTGGTGGATTTCAGGGTCATCAAGGACCATACAAAACGGATCATTGATGAACTGGACCATAAATTCTTAAACGAAATTGAACCGTTCAAGTCCACCGAGCCCTCATCTGAAAATATCGCCCGCCATATTTTCAAGACCCTGGCAGAACGTTTGAACATCGAGGGGATTCATGTGAGCAGGGTGACGGCTTGGGAGTCGGAGTCTGCATGCGCGAGCTATACGGAGCCTTGACCTCTAAAATGAAAACTTATGCATTTATACCCGCAAGATACCAGTCGAGTCGTTTTCCGGGAAAACCACTGGCCATGATTGCCGGTAAACCCATGATTCAACACACTTACGAACGGGCCCTGGCGTGCTCCGAACTTTCAGCGGTTTATGTGGCCACTGATGATGACCGTATCCTGGAATGTGTCAAGGGCTTTGGGGGAAATGCCATAATGACGCGCCCCGATCATGTCTCCGGAACAGATCGAATTGCCGAAGCGGCTCAAAAGATCGGTGTGAAGGACCGGGATCTGGTGGTGAATATTCAGGGGGACCAGCCGGCCTTTCAGCCTGAGGTGGTTTCCGTCATGATTGAACCCCTCATAGCAGACGGATCCATCCCCATGGGTACCCTTAAATGTCGAATTCGGGATGAGAAGGATGTGACCAATCCCAACCATGTAAAAGTGGTGACGGATAACCGGGGACTTGCCCTCTATTTTTCCCGATGCCCCATCCCTTTCTGTCGGGATGCGAATCCCGGCCAGGTTCATTTCAAGCATCTGGGCTTCTATTGCTTCAGAATGGATTTTCTGCTTAAGTTCACAGCGCTTCCCGAAGGGAGACTCGAATCATTGGAGAAGCTGGAGCAGTTGCGGGCTTTAGAAAACGGATACGGAATCAGTGTTCCGGAAAGTTCGTATGATTCCATCGAGGTGGATGTCCCAGAAGATGTGGGGGCCATCGAAGAACTCCTTAACGGCAATCCGAAATCCCCATTCCGCATTCCGCAATGAAATCTTCGCCTAAGCGAAAGACCTGGAAATTAAAACCCGAGTCATCACTTGTGCCGCAACTCGTTCGTGATGCCCATGTGACGCCTCTCCAGGCGCAGCTTCTGGTGAACCGCGGTCTCACCGACATTCATGCCATTCAGGCCTTTTTGTTTCCCCGTTTATCTCAAATGATCGACCCCATGCGCATGAAAGGAATGGACGAAGCCATTAAGGCCATTGTTCTGGCCATGGAAGAGCGCCAAAAAATCACCGTTTACGGCGATTACGATGCAGACGGTCTCACCGCCACTGCCTTGCTGGCGACCTTCCTGTCCCATCTGGGAATTTCCGTGGCAACGTATGTGCCCGATCGGCTGAATGAAGGCTATGGCCTGAATGAAAAGGCGGTGAAACAGATTCACGAAACCGGAACGGGTTTGATTATTACGGTTGATTGCGGGATTTCCAATGAGAGGGAGGTGAATCTGGCGAAAAACCTCGGCGTGGATGTGGTCATCACGGATCATCACCTTATGTCAAATGGATTTCAGGCGAAATGTCCAGTGGTTAATCCCCAGCAACCGGGTTGTTCTTTCCCGTTTAAAGACCTTTCCGGCGTCGGGCTCTCTTTTTTTCTGGCCGTGGGGCTTCGTGCGGCATTGCGGAAAAAGGGATGGTTCAAAACCGGAATCGAGCCGGATCTGAGAGACTACCTGGATCTTGCGGCCCTGGGCACCATGGCGGATCGTGTCCCGTTGCTGGGGCAGAACCGAATGCTGGTTTCCGTTGGCGTTGCTCGCATGGCCCATTCCATATGGCCGGGAATCCGCGCCATAATGAATGTGGCGGGCGTTGGTATAACGGATGTTTCTTCCGATGATCTGGCTTACAGGGTGGCCCCCCGGCTCAACGCGCCCGGTCGTATGGGGGATTCACGGTTGGGGTTGCAGGTGCTCATGAGTGAAAACCAATCTGAAGCGGATCTCCTGGCCAACAAGATCGATGCGGCAAATGTTCGACGTCAAGCCCTGGAGCAGGAGATCCTTGAGCAGGCCATGTCCATGATTGATGATCGGATGGCCGGCAGGCGCACCATTGTGCTGAGTTCGGAAAACTGGCACACAGGTGTTCTGGGTATTGTCTCGTCGCGCCTTGTGGATCGATATCACAGGCCTGTCATGATGGCCGCCATTAAGGACGGTCTTGCCGTTGGCTCCGGGAGGAGTATCGACGGGTTCGATCTTTATGGCGCCATGAAAAAGATGTCCGGCCTTTTTGATAAATTCGGCGGGCACTATCACGCGGCGGGGTTTACACTGCCGGCAAATCGTTTGGAAAAACTCAAAGAAGACCTCGAAGCAGAAGCCGAAATACATCTCCATCCAAAGGATTTAATTCCCAGCATCCGCGTGGATTCGGAACTCCTCTTCAGGAACATCACCCCGGATGTTATTAAGCAGATCAATGCCCTTGCCCCGTTTGGTGAGGGCAATCCGGAGCCTGTTTTTATGGCCCGTTCCGTAAAGGTTTTTAATTCCAGGGTTGTGGGTGAAAGGCATCTCAAGCTGCGGCTGGGGCAGGAAGGACAGGCGCTCGATGCCATCGGATTCAGACTTGGGAGGCACCATTCTCTTAAAGGAGCCTCAATGGACCTTCTGTTCACACCCGAAATAAACCGATGGCAGGGAACCGAAAGCGTGCAACTTAAGATTGTTGATCTGGCTCGTTGAAAATCCGGGCCGCCATTTCGATATCTTCCGGACTGAAGACAAATAAGGCCTTCCGGCTGTCAGCCATTGCGGAACCATAGACGTAATTGATATTAATGCCTTCCTCCCCGAATTTTCTGGCCATTTCCGCCAGGCTTCCCGGTCGGTTCTCAATCTCGAGAGCGATCACCGGCAGAATGTCAAAGATGTAGCCTTTCCGTGACAGCAGGTCGATGACTTTGTCCGTGTTTTCCGTCAGGAGTCGTATGAGGGCATGATCCGCGGAATCTTTCTTCATGGACCCATAGCTTGCAGCGGGCGCCACCCGTTTGAGGGATTTACCCCTTGCCTTGAAAAGGGTCTGAACATATTCGGATGCGTCCTGAATGGTCAGTGCATCAATATTCATCCCGGCTTCTTCAAGCATGGCCGTCAGCTTGGCCAGTTCACCTGGGACGTTTTCCAGAAAAAGTGAAATCTCCGTTCTTACCATGATAAAAGCCTTCTCCCGGGGGTGAAATGCTAATTTTTGTCGAGGTTGTTTCCATCGAAAGGACCATAGCCCTTGAAATACTTCAAGAAATCCGACTCTGTCGAAAGGAGCAGGAAACTCTTGCTGTCCATGGCGTTCTGGTACACATCCAGGGATTTCACAAAAGAGTAAAAATCCGGGTCATTTTCATAGGCCTGAGCATAGATCATGGTCGATTCGGCGTCCGCTTTTCCCATAATCTCCTGGGCGGTTTTGTACGCTTCGGATGTGATTTTTTTGAGCTCCTTGTCCCGGTTTCCCTCGATAACACGTGCCTCTCCTTCGCCTTCTGAGCGAAATTTCTCCGCAATCTGTTTTCGTTCCGCGATCATTCGTGCGTAAACGGATTTTCGAACCTGTTCCACATAGTTCAACCGCTTGATCTGTACGTCCACCAATTCGATTCCGAAATCCTTCAGTTTGGGCTGTGCCTGGGCCATAATGCCTTGGGTGATTTTCCCCCTTCCCTCGGTGATTTTACCGAGGGCTCGCGCTTCTTCTTTGGTGTGGCCGAGGCCCGCCTCGAAAGTGTCCAACTCCCGGTTGGTATCCCTGACGGTTTCAATAAGGGGATAGGAGGTAATGAAATTTCTGACCGCCGGGTCGATGATGTCGTCCAAACGGGCCTGGGCCCCCATGACGTTGTTGACGGTTTCAAAAAATTTAAGCGGGTCTATGATTTTCCATCGTGCAAACGTATCCACATAGATAAATGTTTTATCCAAGGTGGGTACCTGGCCGGGGTCTCCGTCCCACTCCAGGAGGTTTTTTGGGAAAAAGTTGGCCTGTTGAATGACCGGGATTTTAAAATAGAGGCCCGGGGAGGTTTTGGGCTCTCCAACGGCTTTTCCGAACTGGGTGACGATCACCTGTTCGGTTTCACTGACGATGTAAGCGCCCGAAAACAGGGCAACCACGATAATGATGACGGGGATAATGAGTATTTTCATTTTCATTTTGTCACTCCTTCCGAGGTCCCAAGGTTCAGCAAGGGGAGAAAATTCTTCTGATCGGCGTCCACAAAAAACTTCTTGTCGAGCTTGGGCAGGATGGTCTGCATGGCTTCCAGGTAGAGACGTCTGCGGGTCACGTCTTCCGATTGGGCATAAGCCTGGTACATGTCGATAAAGCGCGCCGCGTCACCCTTTGCACGGTTTACGCGATCCAACGCGTAACCTTCCGCGGCCTTGATGGTTTTTTCAGCATTTCCCTTGGCTGCCGGAATCACCTTGTTGTAGGCTTCCTTGGCCTGGTAGATCATACGCTCCTTCTCCTGGATGGCCTGGTTCACTTCGTTGAAAGAAGGCTGCACCGGTTCAGGCACATTGGTCTTTTTCATCTCGACGTTGACGACTTTGATTCCCGTTTCCGCTTCATCGAGGAATTTCTGCAGCAGGACCTTGGCTTTTCCCGCAATTTCTTCGCGCTTGGAGATCACTTCGTTGATGGAACTGTCACCCACCACCAGGCGCATGCTGGCTTCGGCCAGGTCCCTGAAAGTTTTCCTTACGTGGTTAACCTTATAAAGATAATTGAACGGGTCCTTGACGCGGTATTGGACAATCCAGGGCACCACCGCAACATTCAGGTCGCCGGTCAGCATGAGGGATTCATTTTGATAGGAACTCGATGAGGCGTAGCGGGTCTTGACGCCGGCTTGCAGGGTTCTGAAACCGAACTCTTCCTTGAAAACGTATCGTACCTTGACCTTGGTCACCTTTTCAATCCCGCGGGGCATTTTAAAACCGAGCCCGGGCTGGGCGGTTCTCACATACTTTCCAAATCGCTGTATGACACCCACCTCATCCACTGCCACCGTATAAAAGCAGCTGGATCCCAGAAAAAGCGCCACCACCACCACGATGATAATCCAGGAGCCGCCGGGGAATTTTTTCCGGGCGCCACGTATTTTTTCAAAGATCTCATCCACTCCCGGAGGACCTCCGGATTCCCCACCCGGTTGTCTTTTTTTCTTCTCCTGCAATTTGTCCCAGTCCCAAGCCATTTGGCATCTCCTTAATCGAAAAACAAAGCCGGCAGAAATATTCGTCAGTGAAAGTGCTTTTTCTTGAAAAACCAGACTGCCGAAAAAATTGATTTCGGATAAAATATTTAAACTCCGTATAGGATAATGGCGAAGCGGCTTCAGGTCAAGAAATATCGGTCTTTTGTTTGAACATCTTGACTTATTCCGGTGGGTTCATTAGGGTTCGGGACAGGTTTAAGGTGTAGGGTGTAAGGTGTGAGGAAAGATGAATGGTCGAATGACATTGGGCGTTGTCTTTATGGTTTTCTGTCTTTTGGGGCCGGGTTCCAAAAAGGAAGCAAAGGCCGATCCCTTTGATATGGTGACAGGGCAAGGCACTTCGCAAAGAGAAGGCCATCAAGGTCATTCCGAAACCAATATCGGGGTCTGGCTGGCATCTTTTTTTTCCAAGCATATTTCGGCGGTGGATGGGGATCGGTGCCCCAGTGAGCCTACCTGCTCCAGTTACAGCGTTCAGGCGTTCAAAAAGCATGGCCTGGTGATGGGGTGGTTGATGACCGTTGACCGGTTGATCCATGAGGGGGATGAATGGACCGTGTCTCCGGTGAAAAATCGGAACGGGAAGGGGAAGATCATTGATCCAATCGAGAATAATGATTTCTGGTGGTATGGGAATAAATCGCAATCTCAAAATCGCTAGAAACGTTTGTTTCCTATCACTGCTGGCGCTTGTTATCCTTTGGACGCCCCGTCCGGTATTTGCTGGACAGATTGTCATTGATGCTGATGGACAGTTTGAATTCGCCCGGAGTTTTATGGAGAGGGGCGATTACGGTCGCGCCATCAGTGAATATGAACGGTTTATCTATTTTTTCCCCGAGGAGAGGCGGGTCTCTCTGGCCCGTGAACTCATCGGGCTCTGTTATCTTGACGATGGCAAGTTCATTGATGCCAGAAATGTTTTTGCCAAAACCTATCGGGCTGATCCAGACAGCCCCATGGCAAAAAAGGCCCTTTTTCTGACCGGGGAATCCTATTACAAAGAGGGCGTATTTGATAAGGCGGAAAGCTTTTATGGTGAGGTGCTGAAACGATACCCTTCACCTTCATTGAGAAACAAAGCCCTTTACCGCCTGGGCTGGACGAGAATGCAGGAAAACCGCTGGCGGGAGGCATCCGAAGATTTCAAACGGGTGGAAGTGGAAAGCCCCCTGTTTGAAAAGGCCCGAAGACTTTCAGTGGAAAGTCTCAAAGGTGAAGATCTTCCTTACAAAGACCCGACGACGGCAGGGGTCATGGCGATTCTGCCCGGGCTCGGTCATGTGTACGTGTCCCGTTACAAGGATGCTTTGATATCATTTTTACTTAACGGCTTATTTATTTGGGCCACCGTGGAAGCATTTAACCATGATCAGAACGTTCTGGGGGGGATCCTTGCCTTTTTTGAAGTGGGTTGGTATTCCGGAAATATTTACAGCGCCGTGAATGCGACCCACAAATGGAACCGTAAGGTTCGAGACGATTTTAGAAAAGGGCTGTTCGACAATGTGGATCTCCGCCTGTTAAGTTCTGGAAAAATGCCCGCCGGCTTGCTGGTGAGTTTTAAATTCTAAGGGAACTTCCAAAAAAGAATCTACGCATCCTGTTTGCCCTTTTGCCCGTCTTCTACGTTGTGATAACAGGCACATAGCTCACTATGCACCTGCCATCACGCCTTGATGACGAACAAAAGCTCTGCACGATATGCGTATATTGTTTTCTTCCAGTTCCCTAATAGTTTTCCATGATTTGGGACTGCTGCGATATTGAGTTTGTGATGTATTGTTCTGTGGGATGAAAATTACTTGACGCAACTATGATATGAGCATCATTCATCCGGATATTTTGGCTTTATCCAGAATTTTGCGAACTGTTTCCGACAAGTCCGCCTTGGCGAAAGGTTTGTTTACAAATGCCTTTAAGCCTATGGCAGCAGCGTTTTCATGGGATATCTTTTTACTGAAGCCTGTACAAAGAATGATGGGAATATTTGGTTTTATTGCCATCAACTCCGTAGCTAGCCGGTCACCCGTCATATTCGGCATGGTCATATCGGTGATGACAAGATCAAAATCATTCGGTTTCGACCGAAATAGTTCCAGCGCTTCAATGCTGCTGGTTCTCGTCGTAACGGAGTACCCTAGGCGTTTAAGGACCTGACTGCCCATGTCGGCGATGGGTGCTTCATCATCAACAAACAAGATTCGTTCCGTTCCAGTAGGCAATTCCTCTGATATATATTCTATGTGCGTTCCGGGTTTTCCGGTGATTGGCAAATAAATTTTAAAAACAGTCCCTTTTCCCAAGTCACTCTTGACGGAAATATTGCCACCATAGATATGAATGATACCGTGGACCACGGCAAGACCCATCCCAGTTCCCTCTCCAGGCCCTTTGGTGGTAAAATAGGGCTCAAAGATCGAGACAATATTCTCCGGGGAAATTCCCATTCCGGTATCAGATACCGTTAATTTCAAATAATCTCCAGCTTTCAAGTGCTGATCTTGCATAAAAGAACTGTCATTGATACGAACATCTTCAAGTTCGACCGCAAGGATGCCGCCTTCGTCCTCCATGGCATGGGCCGCATTCGTACATAAATTCATCAAAATCTGATGAACCTGTGTGGCGTTCCCCAGTATGAGAGATTGACTATCAATCTGTTGATTGATTTTGATGGAAGTTGGAATGAAGACCTAATGAACTTCACTGCTTCTTTTGTTATGGTATCGATTCTGATTGGCTTTATCTCTTGCTCGGATTGTCTAGCGAATGCAAGTATCTGCTTTACAAGGTCTTTCGCCCGTTTTCCAGCAATATAGACCTCCTGCAGGTTGTTTTCGATGTCGGTGCCTTTCTCAACATCCTCCAGTGATAGTTCCGTAAATCCTATAATTGCTGAAAGGATGTTGTTGAAATCGTGAGCAATCCCTCCGGCCAAATTCCCAATGGATTCCATTTTTTGGGTCTGTCTCATCCTGGCTTCCATTTCCTTAATTTCTGTGACATCCTCCATTAAACCTTCTAAAATGATAGTCCCTTCTTTATTTCTGGTTTTTCGAGTGTGTAATCTGACCCAGATACTCCGCCCATCTTTGTGCTGAAATTCAAGCGCATCATTAATGAAGCCTTTGTTCATAATTTCATCTACAATTTTAGGCCTATCCTCCGGTCGGACATAAAGCTTGGCAATACTGCCGATAGCTTCCAATTCCTCAAAAGATGAATAACCAAACATTTCCGTCATTTTTTGATTGGCGAATATGAATTTGCCGTCAAACGTAACCTGATAAACGCCAACCAATACATTCTCTAATATTTCTCTGTATCGTTTCTCACTCTCCCTAAGGGCGTCCTCAGATAATTTCCGTTCAGTGATGTCATTTATGTAGGCCTGTATGGCAGGCCGACCATCCCAAGGCATTTTAACGGAGTTGGCCTCGATCCATTTTATATGACCGGATTTGGTTAGAATCCGCATTTGAGTTGGAAGCAAATCCGGGCTTTCATCTGTCAGCCGTTTTTGGATCCGTTCAATAGCAGGGTTTCTATCTTCCGGATGTACAAGAGACTGATAGTCAAGTCTGTCAAATTCTTCCTTTGAATATCCTAGCATTTCATAAATTCTAGGGTTGAAATAAACCTTTTTGCCATCCTGAATCACCAATATGCCAATACCGCTGTTGGCCATTATGGATCTGAGTTTGGACTCCGATTCCTTCAGCGCCTCCTCTGCTGCTTTTTTCCCACCAATGTCAAAAAAATGACCCATCATATACAGAGGGTTTCCGTCAATATCATTACACAATGTTGCCTTGTATTCGACAGGAAACAAAGAATTGTCTTTTCTTTTGCCAATATCCTCCCCACTTGACCAACCCTTGGTTGCCAAGTCTTCCATTGTCTTGGAAATACCTGGACCTTCCCAAAATTCAACTAATGGTCGGCCAATCATTTCTTCCGGGCTTGAATAACCCCACAATTCTGAAAGAGCATTATTCACATAAAGAAGGACGCCATTATTGTTTGTAATTCCCAATGGAAAGGAAGTCTCAAGACCTTGAAAAAGGGCCGTCAAATCTAATCTAAACCCGTCTAGTCTTAGATCTTCTAATTCTTTGATCTTTTGTTCCAATTCTTCATAGCTTGGCTTTGTGGTCATCGAAAGCGCTCCCACCAGATACCCTTAAAAAGAAAAAGCCCATACATATAGCGTCTTTGACACAGGGTATGCGCTTTTGCAACCATCATTATCCCTAAATTCTTGATTGGATCATGTTGGGTAAAAAGAATTCCATATTATCGAAAAATCAGTTTATGTCAAGTCACCATGGTTTTCACTTAACATCAAAAATGGTTCTTGTCAAACCCTGAGAAACCTTGACAAAGGTCAAACATATTGGAAGTCTAAAAAGTATTTATTGACATAGTAGTATGGACCATAGTATTTTTGTTATAGATTGGCTATTGCACCCATAGGGCTGATTTGATTTAGTCGGAAACTAGAAAAGTAAAGGAGAATAAAATTGATTTATTTGAAACAGGTGAATATCCATGAAGAAAAATTTCCTGTGTTTGACTACTATCCGTTTGACCTGGGAATATTTCAGAATACGGATAAGGTTCTGTTTGACACGCCCATCACACTTTTCTGCGGCGAGAATGGAACAGGAAAATCCACTTTACTCAAAGCTATTGCTATTAGATGCGGTATCCATATCTGGCAAGACAATTCCGGAATGAGACACGAACCCAACCCTTATGAAGAGGATTTATATAAAGCGATTACCATTCGGTGGGCAGGCGACCCAGTACCGGGTTCATTTTTTGGATCTCAAATTTTTTCACATTTTTCGAAAATCCTTGAAGAATGGGCTGTTGAAGATGTCAAAATGCTAAATTATTTTGGAGGAAAATCACTTGTTACTCAATCTCATGGCCAATCCCTTATGTCTTATTTTCAATCTCGATACAGCATTAAAGGAATCTACTTTTTGGATGAACCGGAAACTGCTTTGTCCCCATCATCTTTGATTGAGCTTTTGAATCTATTAATTACAACAAGCCATCAGGGCCATGCTCAGTTCGTTATTGTGACCCATTCTCCTTTGTTACTGGCGTGTCCGAGTTCTCGTATCTACAGTTTTGATAGTCCGGTAATTGAACCCATAGATTATGAAGATACTGAGTATTACAAAATCTATAAAACATTTATGAACCGCCCGGATGAATTTATTAAGCGCCTCGAATTATCGTCTCAAAAGTGCAGCCGTGGTGCATAATTAAACCTATGATCAAAAGGAGCTTGTATGTCTGCGGTCAATCTGGTCATCCTCGGGATATTGAAAAAGCAAAGCATGAACGCATATGAAATGAATAAGCACATTGAGTATATCCGGCTAAGAAACTGGATGAAAATCGGGACTCCGACTGTCTATCAAAATTTGAAGAAACTGGCCGAAAAAGGCTATCTTTCTACCGGAAAAGCTAAAACCGGCAATATGCCAGAAAAGGTGATATACACCATGGCGGATTCCGGCAATGCGTACTTTGATGAACTGATGACCCGGTTTTCCAAAACCCCAAGCCCGATTCATTTTGATTTTAATGCGTTTTTGATCAACCTGGATTTGGTTGACAAAGAGAGGGGTATGGCCATGCTGGAAAACCTGAGGCAATACTTCCAAAACAGTTATGCCAATCTGAAAAAAGATCAGGAAGCGATCAAAGATCCCCCCATTGGAGGAAAGGCCATAATGGAACAATACGACCGGTTGTTCAACACCATGATAAAATGGTCAAATGACTTGATTAAGGCCTATGAAAAGGACTCTTCTAATGAAACAGAATAATTCTAAAGAGGTCGTTCGTCTCCAGTTTGACCGGCAGGCTGAAAAATTCAGCAGTTGGTCAGTAACAAAAAATGAGGAATATGCGGCTTACTATTATGATTTCTGCCAAATGACACATGAAGACAGGCTCTTGGATGTCTCATGTGGCAGTGGGGAATTCTGTCTTTTTTGTGCACAAAATATCACCCATGCAACCGGTGTTGATTTGTCTGACAACATGATTGCCTTGGCAAAGCGGCAGTCTCAGGCATTTGGGATCACCAACACCACTTTTCGATGTGGCGACGCCGTATGTCTGCCCAATGAATCGGGTATATTTACGGTTGTGGTATCAAAATCCGCGTTGCATCATTACTCGGAGCACGATTCAATTTTCCAGGAGATGAAGCGGTGTTGCAGTCAACAGGGAAGGATCTCGATCCAGGATATCGTTGCCTATGATGATAAGTATGTTAATGATTTTTTTGAATCTTTTGAACAGCTGGTGGATGCCAGTCACAAGGTCACGTGCTCCAGATCCTTTATTCTTGATCTGTATCAACAATGTAATGTCGAAATTCTATCCACAATGGACCTTGCGATTGACTTGAATTTGAACGACTATCTTAACCATGCGGTTCGCAGTAATAAAGAGACTGTTCGTATCGGGCAGTTAATAGAAGCAGGGCTAAAAGACGATATCATCAAAAATTACTTTCATTATAAAGAAAATGATCTTTTTTTTAAAAGAAACGTTTTTCTTATTTTGGGACAAAAAGAAATCTTTTGAAAATACTCCCTTGACCATGGATTCATGATATTTGGAATTCCTGGGACATCTATGATAAGTAAAGTCAAGAGCCAGTTTTTATGGAAATAGATAATATGTACTTTCCAATACAGGGGGTATAACAGAATGAGTAAAACAGAAGAAAACCTTATGACAGCATTTGCCGGTGAGTCCAAGGCCCGCAACCGGTATGCCTTTTATGCTGATATCGCAAGGCGGGAGGGCTACCGCTATATTGCGAAAATCCTGGAGGAAACAGCGGAAAACGAAAAATATCATGCCCTGGAGGAGATGAAGTTGCTGCTGGCCAAGCGCACAACCGCTGAAAACCTGAGGGAAGGCATCGAGAACGAACGTTATGAGTCGGAGGAGATGTATCCGCGTTTCGCTCGAGAAGCGGAGGTGGAGGGCCACACACAGGCCGAGGTTCTATTTTCTCAGATCTCAAAGATTGAAAAGGAGCACAAGAAGCGCTTCCAAAAACTTCTGGCCATGATCGAAGCCGGTACGGTTTTCAAACGGGAACGACCGATCAAGTGGAAGTGCAGCATCTGCGGGTACACCCATGAGGGTTATGAACCGCCCAACCGCTGTCCATACTGCAAGCACAAAAAAGAGTATTACGAACCGGCCAATTTGGATGTTTAAAGAAAATCCATTGAAGTGAAAGAAATCTGAGCAAGGGGATAAACAATGGCAAGGTATGTTTGCGAAGTCTGCGAGTACGTATATGATGAAGACCAGGAAGGGATCCCCTGGGAAGAGTTGCCGGAGGACTGGGTATGTCCGGTTTGTCAGTCTCCTAAGAAATTTTTTGAGCCCTCAAAAGATGTCTCCCCGACCGAAAAGCCACAAACCACACAGGTCGAATCCGCCCTGGCAGCCCCCAGTGTATTACCAGTCGATCTCAACAGGACAACCTCCGAAACCGAGAGTTATTTCAGGGATATTCAGGAAATGGCTGAAACCGGCAGGTCGGTTTATGAACCCATGAGAACCAAGCAGGCAACCATCTCATGGGATGAGATACTGATTAAGGGGGCTCAGCTTGCCCGATTGCCCCTGAACAGCGATGAAGGTGTCGTAACTGAGACCGTCATCGGGCCGCGGGCTAAAAGGCCCCTGGTCATTGCAACACCCATCTATATTTCGCACATGTCCTTTGGGGCGCTGTCAAAAGAAGCCAAGATCGCTCTTGCCAAAGGCAGCGCCGCTATCAAAACAGCTATTTGCTCCGGGGAAGGCGGTATCCTGCCGGAAGAGATCGATCGTGCCCATAGATACATATTTGAATTTGTCCCAAACCAGTACAGCGTAACGGAAGAAAACCTGCGTCGCGCGGACGCCATTGAAATCAAAATCGGTCAGTCGGCCAAACCTGGCATGGGCGGTCACCTGCCCGGTAATAAAGTTACAGAGGATATCGCGCGCATTCGGGGTTTTGAGTCGGGAAAGGATATCAAAAGCCCGTCCCGCTTCGCTGATATTGCCGGCAGGGAAGAACTCAAGCAGAAGGTTGCCTGGCTCCGAGATATTTCCGGTGGAAGGCCCATTGGCATTAAGATAGCCGCCGGGAACCTTGAGAAGGATCTGGAAATTGCAGTCTATGCTGAACCTGATTTCATTACGGTCGACGGCCGCACCGGTGCAACTGGGTCAGCGCCGAAGTTTGTAAAAGCCTCGGCGTCCATTCCAACTGTTTTTGCCCTTCAGCGGGCAAGAAAGTTTCTGGGAAGCAGCCGGGATATTTCTCTCATAATCACCGGGGGCCTCAGAGTATCTTCCGATTTTGCTAAAGCCCTGGCGATGGGTGCAGATGCCGTCGCCGTTTCCACAGCGGCGTTGATTGCCATTGGATGTCAGCAGTACCGTGTATGCAATACCGGCAGATGCCCGGTCGGCATAGCGACTCAGGACCCGGTTCTACGTTCCCGGTTCGATATTGTATCCTCGGCAAAAGGAATAGAGAACTTCCTGCGGGTATCGACCCAAGAACTTCAGGACTTCGCACGTCTTACCGGTAATGGTGACGTCCATGGGTTTTCAATAAGGGATTTGTGTACTACCAATTCCGAGGTGTCTGGCTACACCGACATTGAGCATGTTTAGCGGTACTCAAACGACCTCATCCGCATTTTCTAACCAACTGTTCTAAACGCGAATTCCGGAATTCGGCGGAATTCGGTTTCTCCTCTCAATATGGCCCTGCCGAAGATTCTTACGGACCGGTTTCGAATGCTGATTTAAACTTTTCCGCAACCTGAAGAAGATTATTTTTCCATTCCTCCGCCAGGGGGTCTGCGAAGATGATCTTCCCGCCAATGGCTCCGGCAATGGTTTCGGCGCTTTTTTCTGAAAACTGGGGTTGTACAAAAATCACCTTGATGCCGTCTTTCCGAGCTTCTTTAATTAATTGGAGGAGTTTTCGGGGGGATGGCTTTTTTCCTTCCAGTTCAATGGGGATCTGTTCCAGTCCATAGCTTTGGGCGAAATAGCCCCAGGAGGGGTGGTAGACCATAAACCTGGCGTTTTGGCCCGTTGCCTGGAAAATCCTTCTGATCTCCATGTCCAGGGACTTCAGTTCGTCGAGAAATGCCTTGTAATTGGCCTGGTAGGCCATACGGCTTTCCGGATCAGCCTTTACAAGACCATCCAGAATGTTTTTGGCCTGCACCATGACAAGGGGGGGGGAAAGCCAGATGTGGGGGTCTTTTGCGCCGGCGGAGATGGTTTCATGATCATGCTCTGTTTCATGATGCCGGTGCCCACCTGCTTTCATGGGTATTTTTGTGATCCCGGACTGGGTTGCGACAATCGTCATATCCGGGTTTGTTTTTGAAAATTTCGGGAGCCAGTTAGCCTCAAAGGGTACACCGATTGCGAAATAAATTTCGGCCTGTGCAAGATTGACCATTTGACGGGGTTTGGGCTCATAGGTTGCCGGATTGGCCCCCGGAAGCACCATGACGGAAACGTTAACCCTGTCACCACCGATTTTTTTGATAAAGTATTTCTGGGGGAGAATACTGGCGGCCACGTTGAGCTTTTTTGCAGCAAAGACTGTTGGGGGAATGGAAAATGCCGCACAAATGAACCAGAGGCAGACAAATAATAGGGGCGTTCTGAAAGGGTGTGTCATCATTTTTTTAAGGATCCTGGCCAGCTAAAAAAATAACCGCCGGTCCTGCCTTAACAGCAGGCCGGCGGGGTTTGGAATCATTTTCATCAATGACTCTGAAGGGTGCTGAAAACGGCGCTTTGGAAAAGCCGTTTCAGAATTTATCCCTTCAAGGAGTAATCCCCGAAAATATCGTCATAGTAGGCTTTCTCAGAAACCGTGTACCAGGGGCCTACCTGATTTTGGAAGGCTTCAAAGGCTGCGCTCACCTTTTTGCTCATGGCATCCTTGGCGGCTTGTTCCGCAACGACTTCCTTTGAAAGTTTTCGAAGGGCTTTCATGACGCTGTCGGGATATTTCAACAGTTGCACCTTGTGCTTGCTGAGCAACTCCACCAGGGCGGCCCCGTTTCTGGCATCAAACTGGGCGAGACACCAGAGTTCGTTGGCCATGCAGGCGGTGTCGAGAATGACCTGAAGATCCTTTGGCAGGGACTCGTACGCTTTCTTGTTAAAGAAATACTCCAGATAGGTCCCCGGCTCATGCCATCCGGGATAATAATAGTACTTGGCCGCCTGGTAGAAGCCCATCCGGTTGTCATGAAGGGGACCAACCCATTCGGTGGCATCGATGACCCCTCGTTCCAGATTGGTAAAGATTTCCCCGCCGGGCGAGAGCACTACGGTGGCCCCAGCTTTGGCCAGGACCTTGCCGCCCAGACCCGGAATTCGCATTTTGAGGCCCTTGAAGTCTTCAATACTGTTAATTTTCTTGTTGAACCATCCACCCATCTGAACGCCGGTGGAGCCTCCGGGCCTGGGGATCAGGTTAAAGGGCGCATAGGTTTCCTCCCACAACTTGAGGCCGTCGCCGCCATGAAACCATGCGGACATCCCTTGGGCATTCATGCCGAAAGGCACGGCAGCAAACCATTGCGCGGCCGTGGTTTTGCCCGCCCAGTAGTAGGAAGCGCCGCTTCCCACTTCAACCGTTCCATTGGAAACCGCATCAAAGATGCCCATGGGGGGAACCAGTTCGCCTCCGGCATACACTTGGATTTTCAGTCGGCCGCCTGAAAGTTCGTCTACCAGTTTGGCCAGCCGCTCACAGCCGGTCTGTAATACAGGAAGCTTAGGGGGCCATGTGGTGACCATTTTCCATCGATATTTCTTCTCACCGAATACCGCAGGTGCCTGGACAGCGGTGGCGGCTACGGCTGCCGCAGCTCCGATGCCTGCCTTTTTCAAAAAATCGCGTCTTTCCATAAAAAACCTCCTTCTCTTGATGGGTTTACAGTTACAGTCGGAAATTCAACCTCCATTTCCAACCCTATCTCGAAAAAACCACACCGGGAAGCCATGTGGCCAGCTGGGGAAAAAAGGCAACAATGGCCAATCCGATCAACTGAAAGAACACAAAGGGAATAATGCCCCGGTAAATATGCCCGGTGGAGATCTCGGGCGGTGTTACAGCTTTGAGATAAAAGAGAGAGAACCCAAAGGGCGGCGTCATAAAGGACGTCTGAAGATTGACCGCCAGGAGAATGCAGAACCACACGGGATCAAACCCGAATTCCAGCATGATAGGGGCCAGAACCGGCACATGAATAAAGGTGATTTCAATGAAATCGAGGAAAAAACCGATGAAGAAGATGACGCCCATTACGATGGCCAGAACAACAAACTTACCGTGGGCCGAAGCCAGGGAACCGAGGAATTCCCGAACCAGCTCGTCTCCGCCGAGGCCCCTGAATACCAGGCCGAAAGCGGCGGCGCCGCAAAGGATGATGAAGACCATGCAGGTGAGGTTGGTGGTTTGCCGCATGACCTGATTGAGCATTTCCAGGTTGAACTTTTTGTTGGCAATGGCCAAAAGCGTTGCCCCCACCGCGCCCACGGCGGCGGCTTCGGTGGGGGAGGCGATGCCGGCAAAGATGGAGCCCAGAACCGCGATCATGAGAAAAAGCGGCGGAAACAGGGCCTTTCCCACCTGGATAATGAGTTCACGCCGTGAAATGGCGTCCAGTTCCGCCTGGGGGATGGCTGGGGCAATGCCAGGCCGAAGGTTTGCCGCCAGGAGGATGTAAATGACATAGAGGGTAACCAGGAGAAGGCCCGGAAACACCGCACCCATGAACAGATCCCCCACAGAGACCCCCACAATGTCGCCGATCAATACCAGCACGATGCTGGGGGGAATGATCTGGCCCAGGGTTCCGGAAGCGGAAACCGTGCCGCAGGCGAGTTCTTTCTGGTAGTTGCGTCTCAGCATGGTGGGAACCG
>Ga0233437_1000689_pt1 | contig 72886 bp, 65 predicted proteins | sample SI_122_August201_FD_182714 | JGI IMG/M metagenome (GOLD analysis project Ga0233437, IMG submission 182714) | Seawater microbial communities from Saanich Inlet, British Columbia, Canada - SI_122_August2016_200_MG | ecosystem: Environmental > Aquatic > Marine > Inlet | place: Canada: British... | reverse complement strand
ATGGCCTGCCCAAGTTCTCGTCCAAGTTCCTCCACATCCTCGAAACTCCCCCCTGTCTTGCGCGGATTGATATCCCCACAGGCGCCGTTGACAAACAGCGCCGGAGCGCCGGTCTCCCTCTCCACAAAACGGGCGGCCGCCCCGGGAAAATCAGCGCTAATGCTGTGGTTGGCTCCGCCCAAAACCACCCCGTGACAGGCGTGGCTGAACAGCGTTGCAAGCAATCCCTCCTCCCCCTCGAATCGCACCAGGTGGGCATAGGAGACGACCGGCCCGTCCGGATTGTGGCCGATCTCCACCCCCGTCTGTCGCGCCTCCCGCCGATTGATCCCCAGCCTGGCTTCCACGCGCGCATGAGCCACCCGTGCCGGCTGCGGAGCGGCCATCCCCTCCGCCAGCCGGGCGACCGTCTCTTCCACCTCGGCCAGGTAGGTTTCGTCTATCTCTCCCATCCCTCTGAACGGAGCGGTCAACGGCCCGGCGTGGGTGTGCGAACAGCAAACCATAATCCCCTCTCCGGGAATCCCCACCCCCTTTTCGATGCGTCGCCGAATCGACGCCACGGTCGCGGCATCCAGGCCCACCAGGTCGAGCGCCACCAGCGCGGCTCTCATCGTCCCCAGCTCAAAGGTCAACATTTTGGCCATGAGCGGATCGTGGACATCCGTCGCCCCGGACTTGCGCCCCCAGTATCCGCCCATGTGAATACCCGGTGCCGGAGTAATATCGGCGCGGGCCACCCCGACCAGCAGCTGCTCACTCATTTCCAAACTCCTCGTTCCAGCGATGTGGAAGAATTACTAGGTCCGTTTCCGGATCGCAGGCGTCGTACAGCGCGCGTAAATCCCCTATACCGATCTGCAGCGCCGGAGCGCGCGGTCTGCCCCAGACTTCAGAAGCGTAGATAAGCATTCGATTGGAAAAAAAGAGCGCGCAGTCGGCGGTAGCCTCTTCTACCAGATTCTGTTCCCAGTCGAACGGGCCGACAGCGGTCTCGCTCCAGGGGTCGCTGGGGCGGTAGCGGCGAAACTTCTGGTGCAACCTGGTCGGGGATTGGGGCACCCCCCCCGCAGAATCTACCAGCACGGGACAATTTCGCAGCACCGCCCAACCGTGCTGCAGGCGAATTTCCCCTGCCTCTCGATCCAATACCAGATAGGGACGATCCTTTTCGGTTAGCGTCAGCCAGTCCCGCAACGCCCGATTTATCCGGACCAACCCCTCCGAATCGAGCGTTTCACCGCGACTCGTATGCGGAACCAGCAGCAGGAGAACGGCCCATAGAACGACCATCCATCAATCCCCCAGCGGTTCCTGCACCTGGCCGAAGATCTGCCGCAGCCGCACCACATCCCCTTCGGGCAACGGCGGCCCCAGTATGGCCCTGACGTTCGCCTCCAGATGCTCCAGATTAGCCGTGCCGCTCAGCACCGTTCCGATCGCCGGTTGAGCAGCGACATATTTGTATCCGGCGGCCGGCAGCGACTCAACTTCTCCCTTCACCAGCCAGCCGAGTGGATCGGCGGCCGGCAACGCGCTCCGCTCGATAATTCCCCGCTTGCCCGCATCCTCCAGCCGTTCCAGCAGGTATTCGTGGCGACTCAATCCCTTGCGCACCGCCACCATGCAGATTACTCCCATCCCCTGTGCCCTACAGGCGGGCAACAGCCCTTCGACACCGGGGCTCAATATGTTGTATCCCACCATCACCGTATCGAAAATCCCATCCGCCAACGCCTGGGGCAGCGTCTCGTGACAAGGGTCCTGGGCGTAAGTCTCGCTAAGTCCCAAAAAGCGGAATTTCCCCTGTTCCTGCAGCTTTTGCAGAGTCGGCAGAAGCGATTCCGTCACGCGCGGATAGTCGGCCGGTTTGACGCCGTGGAACTGCATGATATCGACGCTCTCAACTCCCAATCGGGTCAGGCTGCGCTCGACCGATGCGACCACGTCGGCGGACGACGTCACCTCCCCTTCTCTCGTGGGCAGAAACTTGGTCGCCAATACGTAGTCGTCGCGCGGCACACCGCGCAGCGCCCGCCCCAGAATTTCCTCACTCTCTCCGTATCCGGCCGAACTGTCGAAAAAGTTGATCCCCAGTTCCAATCCGCGCTGTACCAGACAGACCACCTCCTGCTCCGACACCCCTGATTTCTGTCCAAACTGGCTCGGTCCACCCGTCCCGATCCCCATCACCGACACCTCCAGCCCGGTCTTTCCCAATGTGCGATATTCCATGCCCTTTCTCTGCTCCCCTCTCGATTACCCCTCGTCCATTTTCAGCAACACCTTCAACATCCCCGGTTCTTCGGCCCTGGCAAGACCGTCCAATCCCTCGCCGAGGGAGTAGCGGGCGCCGATCAAAGACTCGACGTCGATCTGCTCGGCGGCCAGCAACCGCAGAGCCGGTGCAAACGGCCCGCAGCGCGAACCGATCAAAGTGATCTCGTCGACCACCAGAGAAGAGGCATCGATGCTCAGCCTGCCGGCGTAGGTGCTCTTCAGCACCATCTGCCCTCTGGGACGCAGCGCTCGCCGCGCCAGGTCGAAACCGTCCCCGTTGCCCGTGCACTCCACCACCAGGTCGAAACTTCCGGACCCCACCCTCTCCGCCGTCCCCGTATCGATGCCCCTGCGGTCCAGATGCACCAGTTTGTCCGCATGTCGCCCGACGACCAGCAACTGGCAACCCGTCAGCGCCAGTGTCTGACCGATCAGCAGTCCCAGCTTACCATCTCCCACCACCAGCACCCGATCGTTGGGCGCAACTCTCACCTGTTGCTGGATCTCCAAAGCAGCTGCCAGCGGCTCGATAAAGGTGGCCGCGTCGGTAGAAATATTCTCTGGAACCGGATGCAGATTTTCCCACGGCAGCGTCAGATACTCGGCAAACGCCCCATTCCGCCCCGCTATCCCCAGCACCGTGCGCTCCCGACAATGGCTGCGCCGCCCGCCACGGCAATCCTGGCAGCGATTGCACACCGCGTTGATTTCACCTACCACGCGCCGCCCTACCAACTTCTCCGGCCCGCACTCCACCACCCCCACGAACTCGTGTCCCGGCACCCCTGTGAAGGGATAGTATCCCTTCACCAATTCCAGATCCGTGTTGCAGATGCCAGCCCGCAGTACCCTGACCAATCCCTCCCCTTGCAGAGGGTCGGGAATAGACAGATCCGCGCGCAGCCGCAGTTTCCCCTCTTCCAGCCAGATTCCCCGCATGACTCCTTCAGTAGATAAAAACCGGCCAGCCTTTCTCGACCGTGTCGTAGAGATACTGCAGATCCTCCGCTCCCACGCGCACGCAGCCATGGGTGATACTCTTCCCCAGATTTACTTCGTACAGCGTGCCGTGAATCATGAAGTCCTTGGCGAAGTAGAGGGCGTACTCCCCCAGAATGCCCCGCTGAAAGCGCCGTCGGTCCTCGGCGAATATCGGGATCTCTTCCTCCGCCTCGATGAAATCCCAGACGGGGCGAATCCACAGCGGGTCGACCACCTTGCGCAGCACGGAAAAGCGCCCTCTGGGGGTGGCGAAGATCCAGCGGTACCACGCCTTTTCCCCCTCCAGTCTGCGGCCGCTGCCCGTGGAGCAGGCGGCGTCGCGTATCATTTCCCCCCCCGCTCTGAGCTGCAATCGATTGTCGTGAGTATCGATGACGATGTACGGCGATTTGAGCTGGCGCTGGCTGAGAACCTGCAACAATTGCCGGTGTTCGGCGCGTAGCAAAGCGCGTTCGTCGACAACGCCTTCAAGCGGAGCTACCCCCAACAGCACCAGTCCCACGGCCACCAACCAGCCGATCGCCCTATAATGCGGTGCACTCGACATAAGAATTAAAACGGCCGGGAAGAATTGCTTCTTCACCGGCCGCCCATCTTGCTTAAAAACGGAAACGCAGAATCAGATCTTCTCGTACCAGGGAGTGTTCTTTTCGACCAGTTCGTTGTACCGTTGAACCGCCATCTGCACTCCGTTATCCACCTGCTCCGCCGTCTGCTTGGCGGCGGCGGCCTTGGAATTGGCCGTCTCGAAATTCTCGCTGGCCACTGCCGAACGGGCGGCGCTCAAGTCGGCGGCGGCTCCGTTCAGATCGGCGCGCAGCTGTTCTATATCCCCTTCGGTTCCCTTTCCGGAAGGCGCGTTTTCAAGACTGGTCTGCGCCTTCTGGACCGCACTGGCAGCAGCGGAGATAACCCCTTCAGCTGCACTCTGGGCTTTGCCTTTGGCCATCATCGTCGCCGACTTGGCCGCCCCGGCCTTATTCTTGGCGTCGGTGATCAGCTGCACGGCCTGATCGAAATTCTTGAACAGCTTTTCCTTTTCCGTATTGACGGCGCTCTCGGCCTGATTGTAGACGCTCTGCGCAGCGGCGTATTCGCTGGGCGCGAACTTCTCGGCCCCGGCCGCACGCGCCTCGTCCAGCGCCTGCTTTGCGGCGTTTAGATCGGCCGTCGGCGGATCTCCGCCGCAGCCGACCAACAACATCAAACCGGCTATTGCAAGGAGTGTGGAAAAGACCCGCATTTTCATCTCTGACCTCCAAACGTGAAAGGGCTGGTATGCCAGCGGCCCCGACCCGAACTCCGAGTTCGAGGGCGTCGCGGTTCCCGACAGCATTTTTTATAAAAGGACTAAATACAGGACAACTCGACCAAATTGAATGTCAATTAGCTCTTAGATCTTCTCCGCATTAACGGAGGTATTTAAATCTCAGTCCTAAAACAAGCAAAAACAATCTAAAAATGGGAACATGGGCTTGTCAAGCGAAAACTCGAAATCTGCGGTAGCGCAGCGGGTTGAGAACGTCTGGGCACCCCTCACTATCGGGGCCGAATGCGGATCGCTCCCCTGCCCGGCAGTTGCGAGCGGTTTCTCTGCTTGGCCCGTTCTTCTTCGATCTGTCCCTGTAGATCGAGATATTCCCGTTCCAGGCGACCAATCTCCCCTTTGAGGGGATCCAATCGGCCCTGTTTTTCGTCCAGATCGGTTCTGGCCTCTTCGATCTTCCCTTTCAGCTCTTCTTTCGCCTCCTCCAGCAGCCGTATCCTGGGCGCAACCGTGCCCTTGTATCTCACATAGTCCATTATCACCTGAAAGGCGAAAAACAGACAGCCTACGGCCAGTGCGGCGATCACCCATTCCATCTTCGCAGTCTCATTTTCGGCGGGGACAGCCCCATAACTCCTCTAAAAAACTTCCTCTTCCTCTTCCTCTCCATAGTCGTCGTCCTCCTCCCCCGGGACCTCGAAGATCCAGCCACATTCGGGACAGAGCGGCATCTCCGTATCTTTGCGGACGGCATGGCACTGGGGGCAGCGCTCTCCTCGCGGCTTCAGATATTTTAGAATAACCACCGCGACGAGGAGCAGACCGAAAAAGAGCGACCAGGTCATGCGTGCATCGGCAATTCAGGAAGAAGAAGAGGTGGCTGCGACCCGAACGTTGGAATCGCGTAGCCGCCGCGCCAGCACCCTGGCGATATTGCGCAAAATGACTACTCGCGCCTCTGGAAACGTCTCGAAAAATTGCTCCAGAGCTTCCAGGCTGAGCGCCAGCAGCACCGCCTCATCCCTGGACTTCACCGTTGCCGAACGCGGTCCCGGATCGACCAGGCTGATCTCCCCAAAAAAGGCCCCCCGCTCGGTCAAAGTAGCCAGAACGACTTCCCCGCCCGCATTGTCTCGAGTGCTGACGGCGATCTCTCCCTCATAGAGCAGAAAGATCGCATCCCCCATACTCTTCTCTTCAACGATCACCTCTCCATCCCCGAATTGGTGGAGTTCGGCCAGCTCTATGAGGCAGTCGATCTCTTCCTCTTCGAGCCCCAGAAAGAGCGAAGAATCCTCCAAAAACCTGCGGTCGAGATCGCTTTTGGCGGTCATGGCATCAACCTCCCGTCCGCGCCTGTGCAGGTCGCGAGAGGGCGACGATTCTTTCGTCCGCCTCTCGCAGCCGCAGGGAAAGATTGCGAGCGATATTGAGAATTATAGTCATCTGAATGCGTGGGAACTGGCCAAAGAGACCGGTCAACTGCTTTTTGGGCAGCGCCAGGAGTTCCACCTCCTCCCGGGCACAAATATGGGCGGAACGGGGCTGAATATCGATCAGCGACATCTCCCCGAAACAGTCTCCCGGCTGCTGCAGGACAGCCAGCACTACCGCCTTGGCGCCGGCCGCCTCCTTCTCCACCTGCACCGAGCCCCGCAGCAGAATGAAGAGGGCATCGCTGGGAGTTCCCTCGGTGACGATCCTCTCTCTCGCTCTCCACTGACTCACTTGCCCGATGCCCAGCAGCGCATCGAACTCGTCTTCGGTCAGCCCAACCAGCATCGGGGCGGTGCGCAAAAGATCGCGATCCGGGCCCATTAAAAGCACCTATCTACCGAAAAAGAAAAGAGATACGAATACACTATTCGTATCAATATAGTTGTCTTGAGGAGGATCAGTCAAGCGCTTTCTGTCCGTCGCGCCGCGCGCCCCGGCGCTTGAGCGCAGCGGCCAGGGGCAGACCGCAGATCAGACTGGCCAACGCCTGAATACCGTTGCCGGGAAGGGAGGCCAGCGCCGGCCCCAGGCTGTAGAGATAGTACTCGACCAGGAAATAGCCGCTCACCATGCAACCGGTTCCCACCAGTCCGATCAGCCCCCCCAGCGCCAATCCAACCGGCCGCCGCAAATCGATCTTCAGGCGCAGCGCCACCGCGCCTATAAACAGCCCTTCGAACCCCTTGATGAAAAGAGTGAAAGGCGCCCAGTGCGAATACCCTCCCAGGACGTCGGCCATGGCCGAACCGAAGCCACCCGCCAAACCACCGACCAGCCCTCCGTAAAGCAGGCCGGCAGCGATGATAACGGCATCGCCGACATTGATATACCCCTCGGTGGCCGGCATCGGGATGCGGATTCCCAGCGTGACGGCGGCCACCAGTGCCGCCAGCAGGGCAACGCGCACCAGCAGGCGAATGTCTGTCAATCCTTTGGCCATGGATTTAAATGGGAAGACTCGCCCCTCCGCGGCGCCTACGCCAACGGATTCAGCAGCTTTGGGCCGAGCGTTTTCGCCCTCCTGGGGGCGGCTGCAAAAGTCCATCCCGAATCAAACCATCCAGCACCCGATTCAGGCGGTTCGGATAGTTGGTGATGATCCCCTGGACTCCGAGAAGCGCCAGATCGCGCATTACCTCCTCCTCATCCACGGTCCAGGTCCACACGCTGATCGCCCGTTTGCGCATCTCGTCGAGGAAAGCGGGACTCAGCGCTCCGTGCCAGATCGCCAGCGCATTGGCGCCGTCCTGGAGGAGCGTTTGCGCCAGCTTCCGGGCCTGCCGCCGGGCCGATGTACCCGCCAACTTGCCGATCAACTGCGCAACCGGAAACCCCGGTTCGAGACTATGGATACGCCGCACCGTCTCGGGGTTGAAGGATTGGAGCACCACCTGTTCTCCCGCCTTCGCGTCGGCGATGATCTGCAGGGTGCGTTCGGCGATGAAATCCGCCTTGACCTCGATCAGCACCAGGGCCCGATTGCGAGCCAGATCCAGCACTTCCCGCAATGTCGGTACTCTTTCCCCGCGGAACTGCGCCCCAAACCATCCTCCCGCATCCGCCTGGCGGACCTGGTCGAGGGTGAGTTCATGCACCAGTCCCCGGCGGTCGGTGGTCCGCTGCAGGTCGGCGTCGTGCAATACCACGATCTGTCCATCGCGCGTGGCGTGCACGTCGATTTCCAGTGCATCTACCCCGATCTGCAGCGCCAGTGCAAACGCGGCCAGCGTGTTTTCCGGAGCCAATCCCTGCCCCGAGGCGCCCCGATGGGCGATGCGCACAGGTGCAGTCATCAGCCCTCCTCCTTACCGAGCGATGAATTACCATTTTCTCCAGGACGCACGTCCTTCAACACCAGCTGCACCGAGCCGTCCCCCGCATACGTATCCTCCTGCAGGGAAAACGCGGCATCAATCGACTGATCGCGGGGAATCTGATCGAGCGCTCCTCCCTGATTCCACCAGACCGCATTGCAGCGGCGTCCTCCCACCAGTAGCTCCAGCTTGAGATGGCTGCTGTCGCGACCGATTTGCCGAACTGCCTTCACCTGGCAGTTTCTGGCACCGAACACCGGAGCCTGGTGTCCATTCCCGAACGGCTCCAGCTGATCCAGGAATTTCAGCGTCTGCGGCCCGATATCCCGGGGCCGAAGCATCAGATCAATCGCCAGTCGGGCCTGGAGATCCTCTGCGGAGATATGGGCGTTGGCATGCTCGACCAGGTGGATGCGGAACGATTCGAACGATCCCTCTTCCAGGGAGAAACCGGCCGCTCCAGGATGACCGCCATAGGCGATCAGATGTTCGGCGCAGGCGCCGATCCCGGCGCTGATGTCGTAGGCCGGAATGCTGCGTGCCGAACCCGTGTAGGTCCCATCCCCTCGCCCTCCCGTGCACACCACCGCCGGTCGCGCGTGCTTTTCCGCCAGTCTGCTGGCCAGCAGACCGACGATTCCCAGGTGCCAGGATTCCCCCAGGAGCACGATGATGCGATCGCTCTCCAGGTCTTCCTGACTCACCAGGCTCTCCGCCTCCTTCAGCCCGTCCCGCTGCAGGCTTTGCCGCTGTGCGTTCAGGCGGTTGAGCTCGTCCGCCAGAATCGCCGCCTCGCTATCCCGATCGGCCCGCAGCAGGCGCAGTGCAAGATCCGCCGTTTTCAACCGTCCGGCCACGTTGAGACGCGGCCCCATGTGAAATCCCAGCGCCGTTGTGGTGATCGTCCGATTGGCGTAGCCAGCCACCTCTTTGAGGTGGCGCAACCCCGGTCGCGCCGTTCGCTCGAAGACCTGGAGTCCCCGCTGAATCAGAACTCGATTTTCCCCCAGCACCGGCATAACGTCGGCTACCGTGCCCAGGGCCACCAGATCGAGGAGACCGTTCAGATACTGGCGCCGCTCCTGCCCCTCCATGAACAGCTGGCTCAGCGCCTGGACGACCTTGAAAGTCACCCCGACCCCGGCCAGTTCTTTAAAGGGATAGCCGCAGTCTTTTCGATTCGGATTGATGATCGCCAGCGCGGTCGGCAAATCATCGAGCTGCCGGTGATGATCGACGACCACGACGTCCACCTGTCGCTCCCGGGCCAGATCCAGCGCTTCAAAGGCCGAAATCCCGTTATCGACGGTGATGATCAGCTCCGCCCCCTTCTCCAGAGCCCGCTCTACTCCCGGCGGCTTGAGGCCGTATCCGTCGCGATGGCGATCGGGCAACAGATAGTCGTATTCAGCTCCGGTCTTCTCCAGGAAATCCATCAGCAGGGCGGTGCTGGTGACCCCATCCGCATCGTAGTCGCCGAAAACGACGATCTTCTCCTTCTGGCGGATGGCGGTTGCTATCCGCTCGACTCCGGGCTCCAGATCAGTCAGCAATTCGGGCGGATGCAGGGTTTCCGGCCCCACATCCAGCTCCTGACGCGTCAGTCCGCGACCGGCCAGCAGGGCGTCTATCAGCGAATCGTAATTGTCGTCGTGGACGATATCCCAGACAGGGTAAAGGTGCATAAGTGACCGTTTTTTTGCCGCGAAAAAAGGGGAACGAGAGGACGCATGGGGAGCCGTAAGAGTTATAGAATATATGCTCCCCCGCAAACGCCAGTCAAGCCTCTCGGCCCTCCTCTCGTCCCCTGCGCTTTCGCCTTGCTCCTCCGCCCCTGTTCCTTACATTTGGTCTGGCGCGACCGACTCCAGTTCGGCACCGCCCCCTTGCTCTGAATGCGACCCCAACCACGGGAGTTTTGCGTGCACTCACCGACTTTTTTTGCGCGCCGACTGTATCCGCTTTTGATCGCCAGCTGGCTGCTCACTCCCTTATCCGCAGACCGGCTTCTGGCCGGCCAGAACGCCGATGTCGATCTAGGTCTGTCCATCGTCAGTTCCCCCTGCGGTCTGCAGAGCGGCGACCTGATCGAATTCTTCGTGGCGGCTCGCAATATGAGCGAAGTTCGCCAGGTGAAATTCGACCTCAGCTGGCAGCCGCCCGACGCCGTCTCAGCCGTCACCGGCAGCGCTGTTGGGGTCGCCGAGGAGAACCATTTCATCGTTCCCGGGCCCCCGCAGATTTTTGAGAATCGGGCGGAGTTCGGTATGGCGAGTTTCGGCACTGGAATCGATGGGGAGGGGCTCCTCGCCCGTTTCACCTTTGCGCTGGCCTCTCACATCGACGCCGAAACGCCGGTCGATATCCGCGTCGATCAGCTCTCTCTGGGCCCTTCCTCCAGTGAACGCGACACCATCCGCTCCCCCCATATGCTGGTGCTGGCCAACTACTGTGACTCATTCGCTCAGCCTCTCTCGCGCGGTCTCTTCATCCGTCCTCAGGAGGTGAATGCCGACTTTTCCCCAACCGGCACCGGGAAGGTGGCGGACGGCAGCAGCGGCGAGATACAGCTCAGCGCCCATCTCCTGCGACGCGAGGGTGCCTTTTTGCCCGATGCATTGATCGTCTGGACCATCGACAATCGGGGCCCCGCCCCTCTCTATATCCTCGCCGCTGCAGGGGCGCTGGAAGTACCGCCGGGCGATCTGCTCGAAGGAACCACCTACACTGACGCGCGCGGCGATGCCTTCCTGCTGCTCGACGCCGAGCCGGGTGGGAACGCCTCCTCGTCTGTAGTCGAACTGAAAGCCTGTGGCGAGAGCGCAGAGGAGGATCTCTGCGCTTCGGCGCGGGTGACCTGGAACAGCCTGTCCACAGCGATCGTTGGCTCCACCTCTTCCCTTCCGGAGCAGCTGCACCTGGGACAGAATTACCCCAATCCGTTCAACTCCAGCACCACCATTCCCCTCTCCGTGCCCTCCGGGCATACCGCCGATCTGCACCTGGAGATATTCGATATAGCCGGACAAATCGTCGACGTCCTGCACGCCGGTCTTCTCTCCCCCGGTACCCACCACCTTTCATGGGACATTCGCAACAGTCGTGGACAGGCCCTTGCCAGCGGCCTTTACTTCTACCGCCTGCGCTCGGATACCGCAGTGCAGGTGCATTCCATGATCTTGCTTCGTTAATAAAAATGTGAGTATGTAAATAGTCTTAATATCCCAGTACATTTCTGTGTATTGTGGCCATATACTCCCTCGAGTTTATTTGGAGGAGCACCAGGAGAAACGATGGCGGCGACCAGCCCAAAAAAACCGCGACGACCCCCTTCTGTCGGCAGACCCGATGCGGCCCGCACCGCTGCTCTGCGCTTGCTCTATCAGATAGAGGTGGAAGGCAGTTTTCTCGACCCCCTGCTCGAACAACTCGACCAGGGCGACCTCGATCCGAGGGACCGACGCTTTGTACGCCAGCTGGTATTCGGCTGCTTGCGCTGGCGCCGGCGCCTGGACTGGATCGCCGGTCAGTTCACCCGACGGCCAGTCGACAGTCTATCCCCCTGGGTTCTGCAGATTCTGCGTCTGGGCCTCTATCAGCTCCACTGGCTCGATCGAGTCCCCCCTCACGCGGTCGTGGACACTGCGGTGGAACTGACCAAACAGTTCGTCCATCGGGGAGCGGCCGGCATGGTCAACGCCGTTCTCCGACGCTCCCTCAGGGAAGGAGATCGGATCCCCTACCCCTCCCGCCAGCGCGATCTGGTCGCCTATCTGGCCGTCTTCCACTCCCATCCGGAGTGGCTGGTGACCCGCTGGCTCGAGCGCTGGGGAGAGTCCAAAACAGAGGCCTTGCTGCAGGCCAACAATGCCCCGGCTCCTCTCTACCTTCGCCTGAACGAATCACAAGGGGGGGGCGATTCCCTGGACATCGAAGGGCTGGAGCTCAAAGCCGCCGGTCCCCTGCCCGGATACTACGCTGCGGCGGACGGGGAGAGTTTTTTCCGCTCTTCGGCCTTTGCCACCGGCCGCTTTGCGATCCAGGATATCAACGCCGGACTCCCGGCCGCACTCCTCGACCCGCAGCCCGGGGAGCGCGTCCTCGACCTGTGCAGCGCACCGGGCGGCAAGACTGTTCAACTGAGGGCAGCCGTCGGCGCGGGCGGCTGCGTGGTGGCCGCCGATCTCTCCTGCGAACGCCTGAGGCGAGTGCGTGAAAATGCAGCTCGCCTGCACCTCGGCAATATCTCTCTTCTGGTGCAGGACGCCCGCATCCCCGGACTGGCTTCAGGTCTCTCCTTTCCCCGCATCCTGGTCGACGTGCCCTGCAGTGCCACCGGCACCCTGGGCCGCAACCCGGACGCCCGTTGGAGCCGGGATCCCGTTCAGTTACCCCATCTGCTCGATCGCCAGCGGGAAATCCTCTCCCGGGCGTTCCCCCTACTGTCGCCGGGCGGCGCCCTCGTCTACAGCACCTGCAGCCTGGAGCGGGAGGAGAACGACGACCTGGTCGAACGCTTCCTGAGAGAAACCCCCGGCGCCGAGTTGGAACCGGCCGAACGGTTCTTCCCGGATCGTTCCTGGGCCGCTCGCTTCATCCAGACGCTGCCCGGACGGGAACCTGGAGACGGCATATTCGCCGCCCGTATCCGCAAAAGGGGAATATGAAGAAATTCTTGCGCACACTCCTCGCGCTCATCGCCGCCGCCGCCATCGCCGCCATCCTCTACCTGATCCTGCTCGACGAACTGGTAATGCCCTATCTGGTAGACGTGCCGCGGGTGCGCGTCCCCCGTCTGCAGGGTCAATCTGTCCCCCAGGCCGAAAGCCGTCTGCGGAAATCGGGCCTGCATCTGGCCATCGGGGACAGCCTGTATCACGAACTCCTGCCGATCGGAACGATCGTCGATCAATCCCTCCCCGCCGGTCAGTCGATCAAGCAGGGACGCCGCATCACCGTCGATCTCAGCCGGGGTCCGCACTTCTATCCCGTGCCCGAGGGAGTAGTCGGCGTGAGCCTGCGCGAAGCCCGGCTGCAACTCGAGACCAGTCAACTCCTCCTGGGCGATATTACCTATATCTCCTCCGCAACCATCCCGGAAGGTGCCATCATCGTGGCGACGCCCCCTTCCGGTACGCCGCTGCCGCGGGGTACGCCGGTCGATCTGGAGATCAGCAACGGCTCTCCCTCCCGCCCCAAGCGCATCCCGCTTCTCCTCAATCTTCCCATCGAGCAGGCCGAAGACTCTCTGAGAAAATACGAAATGCGCCTGGGCAACATCGCCAGCCGAATCGCCAACGATCGCCCGGTCGGCACCGTTGTCGCCCAGTCCCCCGGTGCCGATGAACGCGCCCGACCGCTGACCCCCATCGACCTGGTGCTCAGCGTCCAGGAGACCACGGCAACCTGGCAGGACACCGTTTTGGAAACGCCCCCTTCTTCGGAGGAACCGAACGATGAACGCTGACCCCGTCCGCATCGCCCCTTCCCTTCTGGCCGCCGATTTTTCCCGCCTCGCCGAGGAAATCCATAGGGTCGAAAAGGCCGGCGCAGACATGCTCCACCTGGATATCATGGATGGCCACTTCGTGCCCAATATCAGTTTCGGCATTCCAATCATCGAGTCGATCCGCGAGATAACCCGGCTTAAATTCGACACTCACCTGATGATATCCAATCCGGAAAAATACCTGGAGCCTTTCAAGAAGGCCGGCGCAGACTCGCTGACGGTGCACCTGGAAGTATGCCCCGATCCAGCCCGGATCATCGACGCGATCCACGTCCTGAAAATGGAGTGCGGCCTGGTGGTCAACCCGGCGACGCCGGTCGAGGAAATATTCCCCTATCTCCAATTAATACAACTAGTTCTGGTTATGTCAGTAGAACCGGGTTTTGGTGGCCAGTCTTTCCAACCCGGTTCCCTGGAGAAGATCCGCCGCCTGCGCGCCAGAATCGACGCTCTGGGCCTGGATCTGCCCATTCAGGTAGATGGCGGTATCAATCCCGATACCGCGCCATCCGTCCGTGGAGCCGGCGCCGATCTGCTGGTCGCCGGATCGGCCGTTTTTCGCGCCCCCGACCCCGCAGCCGCCATCCGCACCCTGCGCGGCTGACCTTTTCCCACCCTTCGTTTCACCCTTGGAACAACTGTTGCCTTATTACATATAGGCCCCTATATTTAGGGTTTCCGTGCTTTTGAAGCGGCCCCTTTCCCGGGAAGTGGCGACTCCATGTTCGAACGCCTTTCCGAGCGCTTTGACGACATATTCAAGAAGCTCCGCGGCCACGGCAAAATCTCCGAGCGGAATATCGACGAATCGCTGCGCGAGATTCGGCGCTCCCTGCTGGAAGCCGATGTAAACTTCAAGGTCGCCAGGAGTTTCATTCAGAAAGTCAAAGAGCAGGCGGTCGGGCACAACGTGCTCAAGAGCCTGACCCCGGGGCAGCAGATAATCAAGATCGTCCACGACGAATTGGTCGTCCTGTTGGGAGGGGGCAACAGTCCGCTGCAACTGGCCGATCTTCCGCCCACCGTCATCATGCTGGTGGGACTACAGGGCTGTGGTAAGACCACCATCGCCGGCAAGTTGGCCAGGCAGTTCAAGAGCCAGACCCGCCCTCCGCTGCTGGTGGCCGCCGACATGTATCGCCCGGCGGCCGTCGATCAGTTACAGGCCCTCGGCGCGTCAATCGATGTGCCGGTCTACGCTCAACCGCCCGGGTCCGACCCGGTCGAAATCTGTCGCCAGGGAGTAGAGGAAGGACGGCGCACCAATCGCAGCGTCGTCATCATAGACACCGCCGGAAGGCTCAGCATCGATGCCGAGATGATGGACGAATTGGTCCGCATTCGGGATACTACTCGGCCAACAGAGATTCTCTTCGTCGCGGACAGCATGCTCGGTCAGGATGCCGTCGAGACCGCCAGCCGTTTTCACGAACAGCTCGCATTCACTGGGGTGGTTCTGACCAAAATGGACAGCGATGCGCGCGGCGGAGCGGCACTATCGATCCGCCAGATCACCGGCAAGCCGATTAAATTCGTCGGCACCGGTGAAAAGCTGGAGGCGCTCGAGCCCTTCCATCCCGACCGCATGGCTTCGCGGATCCTGGGCATGGGCGATATCCTCTCGCTGGTCGAGAAGGCCGAACAGGCGATCGAACACGAGAAGGCTCAGAAGATGGAAGAACGCCTGCGCAAAGAGGCGTTCACCTTCGAGGACTTTCTCGAACAACTTCACGCAGTAAAAAAGATGGGCCCGCTGGATCAGCTCATGGGCATGATCCCCGGGGCCGGGAAAGCGCTCAAAGGGGTCCAGGTCGACGATGGTGCCTTCAAGCATGTCGAGGCGATCATCAACTCCATGACCCACCAGGAGCGCTCCCATCCCCAGGTGCTCAACGGCAGCCGGCGACGGCGCATCGCACGGGGTAGTGGGACTACCATCCAGGAAGTCAATCGGCTCATCAAACAGTTTCAGATGATGCAGAAAATGATGAAGCAGATGAGTCGCATGCGTCCGGGCAATATGAAACTCAAGATGCCCTTTATGGGCTGATGTTTGTCGAACTCTAAGTCCTCTTCCAAAAATAACCTGATCGTTTCTTGGACTTAGCAATCTGTCAGCAAAATTTATGACCTTCGGAAATCACGTAAATATATCAATTTACTGAAAGATCTTGATCGCAATTTTGTCAAGGTTTTTTTGACAAAACACTTAGCCAAAACCCTCAGTAAGGAGATCTGTATTGGTCAAACTTCGCTTGGCGAGAATGGGCAAGAAAAAGCAGCCCTTCTATCGGATTGTCGCTATGGAAGGCACAGCAGCGCGCAACAGTCAATCCCTCGCTCTGGTGGGCACCTACGATCCGCTCAAGGCCAGGGTCGACCTCGATGAAGAGGCCGCCCTGTTGTGGCTCAAGCGCGGTGCTCAGATGAGCGAGACGGTCAAAGCGCTGTTCCGCAGTCAGGGCATTCTGGCGCGTTTGAAGGGTCTGGAAGGCCAGGTCCGCGAAGATGCGCTGAAAAAGGACAAGCCGGCCCGCCGCCGCAAGCTGGCTCTGGCCGGTCCGGTGGAAGAGGAGGCCGATGAGCCAGCGGTCGAGGAAGCGCCTGTTGCGGTGGAAGCACCCGCAGTCGAGGAAGCGCCCGTCGAGGAAGCTGCTGCTGCGCCGGAAGAGGAAGAGCCGCAGGCCTAGCCTCTTCTTATGGGAGACCGCATCGCCGTCGCTTACGTCATCCGCACCAAAGGGATCCGCGGCGATGTCAAAGCCCAGGTGCTCACACACAGCCTCGACCGCTTCGCCGAACTCTCCCGCGTCGTAGTGCAGAAGGAAGGACAGCCCGATCTGTCTCTCCGGCTGGAGCGCTGGCGCTCTGAAAAACCCGGCGTGCTGCTGAAATTCGTCGACATCGATTCCCCCGAGGATGCGAGGGAACGGTTGGTCAAGGGATACGTCACCGTCGCTCCGGCAGAGGTGCCCCCCCTTCCCGCCGATACCTTCTACGTCTACGATTTGATCGGCTGCCGCGTCGAGGATGAAATCGGTCGAGATCTGGGCGAATTGGTAGACGTGCTGGAGATGCCGTCGACCGATGTCTACCAGGTCCGCGGTGAGCATGGCGAACTGCTGATTCCGGCGGTCGGAGACTTCGTCGCCGATATCTCCCTTGCGGAGCGCCGGGTCGTGGTGCGCGGCGTCGAAGGACTTCTGCAAGCCCGATGAAGATCGAGGTCGTCACCCTCTTTCCCGAGTTTTTCACCTCCCCTCTGGAGACCAGCATAATCGCCAGAGCGGGGCGCCAGGGACAGGTGGAGATCTCCATCCACGATCTGCGCGATTTCACCGTCGATCGCCATCGCACCGTCGATGACACGCCCTACGGCGGCGGCGGCGGCATGGTGATCAAACCGGAACCGGTAGTGCGGGCCTGGGAAGAACTGGACCTGGCCCAGGGGCACTGCATCTACCTGACGGCCGACGGCGAGCGACTGGATCAGAAACTGGCGATTGAGCTATCGCTGGCCGAACATCTGGTTCTGCTCTGCGGCCATTATAAGGGAATCGACGAACGCATTCGCCAGCGCTGCATCGATCGCGAAGTATCCATCGGCGACTACGTCCTGACGGGAGGCGAACCGGCCGCCCTGGTACTCATCGACACCGTGGTACGGCTCATTCCCGGCGTCTTGGGAAATTTCAGTTCGGCGCTCGAAGATTCGTTCCAGGAAGAGTTGCTCGACTGTCCGTGGTACACCCGGCCGGTCGAATTCGATGGGGAACGCATTCCCGAAGTCCTGCTGAGCGGCAACCATCGTGCCGTGCAGCAATGGCGGCGACTCCAGGCTCTCCGCCGCACCTTTGAGCGTCGCCCCGAACTGCTGCAGAATGCGGAGCTGGACGCGGCGGAAAAACGCATCATTGCCGAGTGGTCCACAAAAGAGAAGGGGCCGGAAAAGGCCCCGTAAACACGTTAACTAAAGAGGAAGTATCATGGATATGAGTCTCATGCGCGAACTCACTTCGGATCAGCTCAAGACCGACCTGCCCGATTTCGGTCCCGGCGATACCCTGCGCATCCACGTGCGGGTCATCGAAGGAGAGAAAGAGCGCGTCCAGATCTTCGAAGGAAATGTGATCCAGCGCAAAGGCGCGGGCATCCAGGCGACCTTCACCGTTCGCAAGGTTACCCAGGGAGTGGCCGTAGAACGCATCTTCCCTCTCCATTCCCCGCGGATCGCCAGTATCGAGAGAATCCGCAAAGGGCGCGTGCGTCGGGCTCGCCTCTTCTACCTGCGGGGACGCAAAGGCAAGGCGGCCCGCATCAGGGAAAAGCGCTAACTACCGTGACTTCTTTCGAGCAACTCGATCTTCCCTTTACCCGGAAGAACTGGGCGATCTTCGCGGTGGGGTTGGCGACTATAGTCGTCGGTTATTTGCTGCTGAGTATCCCCCCTGCCGATGGTTTCTTCTCGCTCACCCTGGCTCCCATCCTTCTGATCCTGGGCTATTGCGTGTTGATTCCGGTTGCCATCCTCAAAAAGGATCGCCCTCCGGCAAAAATCAGCGACTGACGGACATACGGCAACGGAGAGACCAATGGTCTCTCCGTTGCCCATTTCTGTTCTCCCCTCGGAGGATTCCACCATGCAGATCCTCATCGCCGAAGACGAAGCCGCTTCCCGCCTGGTTCTGGAGAAAACGCTGAAGAGCTGGGACTACGACGTCGTATCTACCGTCGACGGCAACGAGGCGTGGGAAGTTCTGAGGGGGGAAGACTCTCCTCAACTGGCCATCCTCGACTGGATGATGCCCAACATGGATGGCGTCGAGGTCTGCCGGCTTGTTCGCTCCGAACCTAGCCTGCAAAACCTCTACCTGATCATGCTGACCGCGCTGGACACCGCCGACAATATCGTCGAAGCCCTCGACGCCGGTGCCAACGACTACATCGCCAAACCGTTCGACCGCAAGGAACTGCAGGCCCGCATCAGAGTGGGTGTGCGGGTCGTCGAGCTACAGAATGCCCTGGCTCAGCGGGTGCGCGAACTCGAGGATTCCATCGCCCGCGAGAAACGGCTTCAGGAACTCGTGCCCATTTGCTCCTACTGCAAGAACATCCGCGACGATCAGAACTACTGGCAGCGGGTCGAGCGCTATATCGAGGAACACACCGGCGCAGCCTTCAGCCACAGCATCTGCCCCGATTGCTATGAAAAGATCGTCCAACCCGAGCTGGATGCATTTTCCGAACAGCTGCAGTCGGAGAAAGGCGCAGTGGATTCGGAGAGCTGACTTCCCCCTCCCTCCCCCCGATCATATCGGTTGGCGTGGGGAGGGCGATTTGTTATCTTGCAGGAAAATTCAGCTTCTCTCGCACACCGTATTCCGCCGGCCATGGGCTTCTCGACAGACGCCAAATTCGTTTTTCTCCTGATCCTCATCCTGGTCTGGCTGTTCTTCGCCGGAGCTGCGGCAATCAAAGCCAACCAGCGCGGAGCCCGCCCCCTCCTCTGGCTGATTCTGGGCTTTCTCGGTGGCCCCTTTGCCTGGTTGGGCTCTTTTTATACCGGGTCGACGTGCCCCCACTGCCGCAGCAAAATCCATCGACGAGCCACGACCTGCCCCCGCTGCCTGAAGCCACAGGCCGCTGACGGAACATCCCCCATTTACGAAATCAGCCCGGAGGCGTTGATCGCCCAGAGCGATCGGCAGGAGAGATGAGAGTTCCGCCGGAATTTCGCTAGACCATTTTCACCACTCCCCTATTCCCTACTTCGCCCGCATACTCCCGTTGGGGTTCCCCGATATCATTCGATCCTTCTCAAAACCGATCGGCATCACCCGCCGAACCAGACCGCCATCGGGGCGACCGAAAGAATCGCCTCCTGCTCTCCCGAACTCAGCCCCAATTCCTGGCGAAACAGATTCAGATGTTGTTCGTAGGTCGCCTTTTTGAGCCAGTGCTCACAGGGGAAGTCCGACCCCCACATGCAGCGCTCCGGGCCAAAAGCGGCAATGATTTTCCGCAGCAACGGCTGGGAGTCGCGGAAGGGATATTCCATCTGCGAGCCGGTAACTCCAAAGGTCAGCTTGACGCGCAATTGCCGATTCCCCGCCAACGCGCACACCTGCCGCACAGTCTCGTCTTCCACCCCCCGACTCACATCCGGATAGGCGCAGTGGTCCAGCACGACCGGCACCTCGGGAAACTTCCCCAAAAGGGCCGCCAGTTCGCCCAGATGCTCCAGATGAATATGGGCACAGATCACCACCTCCAGACGGAGCGCCGCCGCCCACAGCCGCTCCGATCCCTCGTGGTGGAACCCGGCCGGCGTCCTCTCCATCCGCACCCCCTTCACATTAAATCCCTGTACCAACCTTTCCAACTCTCGCACGCTCTCCGTCGCCGTTGGATCCAGCGTGCAGACCCCCACCGCCCAATCCCGGTTTGCCGAGGCCATATCCCCGAGCAACCTGTTGTCCCATTTATAGGCGGATCCGGTCTGGACCAGCACCGCTCGCGCCGCCCCGTTCTCCTCCATCTCGCGGCGCAGGTGGCCAATCGTGCCGATCCCCGCCGACGGCCGGTACGGCTTCTCTATCATCGGGTATCGCCCCTCATCCTCGTGGTAGATGTGGGCGTGCGTGTCGACGATCTGTTTCATGGCACAGCTCCTTTCCCTTTCCTGCCAATATACGCCTCCGCTTTACCCGCGCCCAAACCACTTGACAACAACCCCCTTCCGCACCCATGCTTTATATCCAATTCATTCCCTTCCAGGAGAACGCCCCCATGCATCCGGCCATTCGCGAAATCGGCGTCCCCGTCCACTCGGTCAACTGGGTTCACCTCTACCCCGGCCAAAACCGGGAAGGGGATCCGCGCATCTACGCCGTCATGGGACAGCAGGCGACCCCTCTCTTCCTCCTGCAGATCGATCCCGAAACCGGTGCCTTCCGCCAGTTCGACGCCGACGTATCCGAGGCCAACTTCCCGACTGCCACTCTCATGAGCCGCACTGGCCAGTTCTACATCGGCTCCTCCTACGCCGGCCACCTTCTGCGCTTCGATCCACAGAAGGACGCCCTGGAAGATCTGGGCCCCATCCACCCCGAAGCCGCCATCTTCCCCTGTCGCCTCGACGAAGATGCGAACGGCCGCATCTGGATCGGCAGCTACGGCACCGCCGATCTGACCTGTTACGATCCGGGCACCGACAGCTTCACCCGTCACGGTCGCATGGACGAGGTGGACATGTACAACTATCCCCTGGTCGCCCCCGACGGCAAGGTCGCCTGCCTGATCAGGGTCACCCATTCCCGAGTCGTTCTCTTCGATCCCAAGACGGGCGAGAAGACTCCAATCGGCCCGACCGCCGTCCAGGGAGAGGCTAGCCTCGATCTGTGGCGGGGGGCCGACCAACAGCTCTACATCGAATCCAACCTCGGCAACTTCCGCATCGAAGACTCCGCAGCCGTCCCCATCGACGAACTTCCCGCTCGCGCCTCCGCGCCCCTACTACCCGACGGCAGCAGCTTTGACTTCGCCGATGCTCAAGACCAGGGTTTTCGCACCCTGCGCATCCGCACCCCCCAGGCGGAGGAGCGACTTTTCGATCTGGACTACAGGGCCAGCGGCAGCTCCCTCTTCTATATCCACCTGGGCCTGGACGAATGCGTGTACGGCTCCAGCGTCATGCCGCTGCATCTCTTCCGCTACAATCCGAAAGACGGCGAGCTGATCGACCTGGGGCAGTGTTCGACCGCTACCGGCGAGGCCTACTCCATGGCCAATCTGGACGGCAGGATCTACATCTCATCCTATCCGCAGGCCATCCTCTCCGTGTACGACCCGTCTCAGGGTTATCGCTTTGGCGATGATCCCGGCGCCAACCCGCGCGATCTGGGACGCATCGATGACCTTTCCTATCGACCGCGCACCACCCTGGCCGGTCCCCTCGGTCGCATCTGGACAGCCTCTTTGCCCGACTACGGACGCTGGAGCGGTCCCCTCTCCTGGTACGATCCGCGGAACGGCGAAAAGAAGGCGTACTACGAAATCGCCGGGGATGGCAGCTGCTACACCCTGAGCTGGCTCCCCGATCGGGAACTGATCGCCGTGGGCACGACCATCCAGGGCGGCAGCGGCACTCAGCCAAAGGCGAGCCAGGCCACCCTCTTCCTGTGGGACTACAACCGGGAGGAAAAAGTCTGGGAAGGAAGTCCCGAGCGGCCGGTCACCACCGTCAATGGCCTGCTCACCGGCCCGGACGGACGCATCTACGGTAGCCTCCTGGGGGGTGACGAACCCGCCCTCTTCGTCTTCGATCCGGAGCAACGGGAATTCATTCGGTTCCTGCAACTTCCGGCAGGCGACCCGCTCGACCTGGGTCTGCAAAACGGCCCGGACGGACGCATCTACGGCTTCACCAGCTCCTGCATCTACCGCCTGGACCCCGCATCTCTGACCGTCGAGGAATTGATTCACCAGGAGGATGCCTTCCAGATCGCCGGCCCCATCGTCGGAGATTCGATCCTCTTCGCCAAAGTCCACCGCCTCATGGCGGCCAGGATCTTCTGAGGAGCGATCATGTCCGCCACCTGGAAGCACTATGAGGAGCTCCGTCCGGATCAACTCGCCGCCATCGTCGCCGAAACTCCGGTCGCTTTCTGAAAAGGTCCGACCGCTAGCCCCTCTTTACATCGGCAATGGCGTCCATCGATTTTGGGCTGGAAGATTCCGATAAACGCCATTCTACCTTAAATTTTGCTATGACATTGGACACGATAATAGAGGAGCGAACCATGTCCCAACCCCGCCCCGAACACCCCCGCCCCCAGTTTCAGCGAGAGACCTGGATCAACCTGAACGGTGCCTGGAACTCGGCCTTCGACTTCGGCCTCTCCGGCGAACAGCGTGGCTGGCACGAAAAGCCGGATGGACTGGACCGCCAGATCACCGTCCCTTTCTGTCCCGAAAGCGAGCTCTCCGGCGTTGGCTATACCGACTTCATCCCGGCGGTCTGGTACCACCGAGACTTCACCATTCCCGCCGGCTGGGCTGAACAGCGCGTTCTCCTGCACTTCGGCGCCGTCGACTACGACTGCCGCGCCTGGGTCAACGGCCGGCTCGTCGGCCGCCACTACGGAGGCAGTTCCTCCTTCCACTTCGACCTCACCGACGCCCTTCGCGAGGGCGACAACCAGCTGGTTGTCTGCGCCCAGGACGACGTCCGCTCAGGACGACAACCGGGTGGCAAGCAGTGCCCAGACCTGCACTCCCGCGGCTGCCACTACACCCGCACCACCGGTATCTGGCAGACCGTCTGGCTCGAAGCAGTTCCCCTCAGCCACATCGACCGGGTCCGCATCGTCCCCGACCTGGACGACTCCCGTTTTGTGCTGACCCCCACCCTGAGCGGCGCTCTCCGCGATCAGCTCTTTCAAGTCACCCTGATCGACGCCGGAGAAGAAGTGGCGTCCGCCCGCATGCCCGCCACCAGCGGCGCTTCCCTGTCTCTCGGGATCCCCGATCCACACCCATGGAGCCCGGAGGACCCCCACCTCTACGACCTGCGCCTGGAACTGTTCGACGGCGACCGGGCGATCGATCAGGTCTCCTCCTACGCCGGTCTGCGCAAGTTCCACATTGAGGGGAACAAATTCTTTCTGAACGATCAGTCGATCTTCCTGCGTCTGGTCCTCGACCAGGGGTTCTACCCCGGCGGCATCTGGACCGCTCCCACCGACGCCGAGTTCAAAGCGGACATAGAGCGCTCCCAGGCGGTCGGCTTCAACGGCGCCCGCCTCCATCAGAAGGTCTTCGAGGAGCGCTTCCACTACTGGGCGGACCGGCTCGGTTACCTGACCTGGGGAGAGTTCTACGACTGGGGCATGGACTTCGGCGACGGCCAGGCAGTGCGCAATCAGCAGCGGGAGTGGCGCGAGATCGTCATGCGCGACCTCAACCACCCCTCGATCGTCGCCTGGACTCCCTTCAACGAAACCTCCGGCCATGTCCACGGCGACGGCGAACTCCACCGCCAGGTGCTGCAGGAGAGCTACGATCTCACCCGCGACCTCGACCCGACCCGGCCTGTCAACGACACCAGCGGCTACGTCCACGTCTGCACCGACATCTTCACCGTCCACGATTACGAACAGGACCCCGGAAAACTCCGCGCCACCTACGCCTCCGTCGATCCACAGAATCCCGAGGCGGCACGCGTCTGCAATCCGGAACGTTCCGTCCCCTACCAGGGCCAACCCTACGTAGTCGACGAGTACGGCGGAACCTGGTGGGTAGAGGGCAGCGGCGACGAGGGAACCGACCGGCAGGAAGGCTGGGGTTACGGCAACCGACCGCAGAGCATCGAAGAAGTCTACCACCGCATCGAAGAACTCACCCGGGTGTTGACCGAACATCCCCACATTGCCGGCTACACCTACACCCAGCTCACCGACATCGAGCAGGAACAGAACGGCATCTACACCTACGACCGACGGCTGAAATTCGACTCCGAGCGCCTGAAGAAAGCCCTTGGTGCCCCGGCCGCCATCGAAAAATCGTGAACGAGGGAGAGAGCGAAAAATGAGAGTATTAGTGACGGGCGGAGCGGGCTACATCGGCAGCCACACCTGCGTCGAATTGCTGGAAACCGGCCACGAGGTGATCGTCGTCGACAACCTGATCAACAGCAAGGAGGAATCCCTCAAGCGAGTCCAGGAGATCACCGGAAAATCCCTGGAATTCCACCAGGTCGACCTCCTCGATCGGGACGGCCTGGAGCAGGTCTTCTCCGCAGCCGGTGCGGATGCCGTGATCCACTTCGCCGGACTCAAAGCGGTGGGCGAATCGGTCAGCATCCCCCTCCGCTACTACCACAACAACATCACCGGCACCCTCCTGCTCTGCGAGGTGATGGCCGCACACGGGGTCAAGAAGATCATCTTCAGCTCTTCCGCCACGGTGTACGGCGATCCCCATACCGTCCCGATCAAAGAGGACTTCCCCCTCTCAGCCACCAATCCGTACGCCAGCACCAAGCTGATGATCGAGGATATCCTCCGCGATCTCCATATCTCCGATCAGGCATGGAACATCGTCCTGCTGCGCTACTTTAACCCGGTCGGCGCCCACGCCAGCGGCCGCATCGGTGAGGATCCCAGCGGCATCCCCAACAACCTGATGCCCTTCGTCGCCCAGGTCGCCGTCGGCCGTCGGCCCCAACTCTCCGTGTTCGGCGACGACTATCCCACCCCGGACGGCACGGGGGTCCGCGACTACATCCACGTCGTCGATCTGGCCCAGGGCCACGTGAAGGCGCTGGCAAAGCTCCAGGATGCTCCGCAGGTCTACACCTACAACCTGGGAACCGGCCGGGGTTACAGCGTCCTGGAAATGGTGGCGGCTTTCGAAAAGGCGTCCGGTCGCCAAGTCCCCTACGAAGTCATCGCTCGCCGACCTGGAGATATCGCCACCTGCTACGCAGACTCTTCGAAAGCCGCGGACGAACTGGACTGGCAGGCCACCCGCGGTATCGACGCGATGTGCACCGATACCTGGAACTGGCAGGCCGGCAACCCGAACGGATTCGCCTAGGAGCGGAGAGGGGCGATGGACAAATCGATAATGATCTTTCAACGACCTGTGGATCAGGAGGTTTTACATGGCATGTGATCGAGTATTACTTGTAGACGACGAGGAGTCTTTCGTTACAGCTCTTGGAAAACGACTGAATGCGAGAGAGCTGAAAGTCGAAACGTCCAACAGCGGTGAGGAGGCCATTGCGAAGGCAAAGCAGCAGGAGTTCGACGTGGTCGTTCTGGATCTCGCCATGCCCGGCATGGACGGAATCGAGACCCTGAAACGGCTGCTGCAGATCGACCCCGATCTGCAGATCATCTTGCTGACCGGACACGGATCGATCGAGAAGGCGGTTGAAGCGACCAAACTCGGCGCAATGGACTTCCTTCAGAAGCCCGCGAGCCTGCCGGATTTGCTGGAACTCATCCGCCAAGCCAGTAAGAAGCGGGCCGTTCTCATGGATAAACGCATATCACAGCAGATGGCCGATGTTATCAATAAAAAAGGTTGGTAGGACACCGGCGATGGTTAGGAGCGAGTATGTCTGAATCTGCCGTTGTCTCCCAAACCTCCTCAGAAGATAGCCCGACCATCACCGCCATAATCGGCGGAGGCAACAGCTTCGAGGCTATCTTCCGCATGGTCCAGGAAGATACCTTGGGCCGATTCCGCATGTCTATCCTGGGCGTGGCAGATATCAATCCAAACGCTCCGGGAATGCGCTATGCGCGCGACATCGGGATCGAATTGGTCACGACGGATTATCGGAAACTGTACGAGATTCCCGATCTCAGTCTGCTGATCGAATTGACCGGTTCCGACGACGTGCGGGATGAGATAGAACGCACGCGGCCCCGGCACGTCAGACTGATCGACCATTTCGGTGCGCGGCTGTTCTGGGAACTGCATCAAGCTGAAGAGGCCATCATCGACCAGCGCACGGAAATGCGCGAGCGCATGCAGGCGGAGAGGGATTGGATCATCCAAATCTTCGACACCATTCCCGATGAAGTAGTTGTCATCGATACCGACATGATCATCCAACAGGCCAATGCCTCCTACCTGAAAAAAAACGAAGTCACCCTCGAACAAATCCACGGTCGTTACTGCTACGATGTTCGACAGATAGTGCGCGGCGACTGCCAGGTGGCCCTGGACAACTGTCCCTTCGTCGAAGCGGTCACCGAAAAGAAGGAAAAAAATCTCGTCCGCAAGCACTTCGATGAGCAGGGTTATCCACAGTACACGGCAATCGTGGGGGCGCCGTTGATGGATTCGGAGGGGAATGTCACGGGCATGATCGAAATGACCCGAGACATCACCCAGCGGATCTTGTTGGAAGAAGAACTCAAGGCGACAGAAGTCCAGCTTCAACAGTTCCTGGACATGGCTCCATTGGCCACCTATGTGAAGAATCGACAGGGACAGTATGTCGAGGCCAATCCGGCCACCTGCGAGCTTTTGGGCCGGACGAAGGCTGAAATCATCGGCAAAACCGATCGGGAGATCCTCCCCAAAGAAACCGCCGATATCCTGCGCGAGGGAGATAGGGAGGTCCTGAACAAAGGAAAACCGGTGACCATCGCCTCGGAAGTGCGGCTGAACGGCAAGAGAGTATCCCTGGCCACGACCAAATTTCCCGTGATCGGCACCAATGGGAAGGTGACGGCCACCGTCGGATTGTCCGATGACGAGACGGCGCGCAAGAGGACCGAGAGGGAACTCGAGCGCACGCGGGAGTATCTGCAGAGCATTCTCGACAGTTCTTACGTGGTTATCATCACTACCGACCTCGAAGGGCGCATCGTCTCCTTCAATCGCGGAGCGCAGCATTCCCTGGGCTACAGTTCCGACGAAATTATCGGCGAACCGGTCGACGCGCTGTTCCGCTCTCCGGAGGAGCGCGAACCCCTCGTACGACGAGTCCAGCAGGGGGGTACGGTCAACGACCACGAAGGGATGATGGTGCGCAAGAATGGCACGGAAGTCCCCGTTTCGATGACTCTATCCCAACTTACCGACAGCCGCGGCGAACCGATGGGAACGGTGGAGATCAGCAGAGATATTTCCCAGCGCAAAGCGTTGATGAATCAGGTGGTTCAATCCGAGCGCCTCATTGCCGTCGGGCGCCTGGCGGCCGGCGTTGCTCACGAGATCAACAATCCCCTTGCTGCGATTGCAGAAGTGACCGGCTATCTGGAAGATCTCCGCAGCGGAATCATCGAAGTGGACAAGGAGGAATTGGAGCACGAACTCCACGAAGGGCTCAGTACGATCTCCGCCCAGGTGAAGCGCTGCAGCAGCATCACCCATCGCCTTCTCGGCTTCGCGCGCAAAGGCGAGGCGCGCGTGGAAGTCACGGACGTAAACGCCGCCCTGGAGGAAATTCTGCCTTTCCTGGAAAAAGAGGCACGTATGGCAAACGTGCAAATCTATCGGGACTACCCGCCAGAGATCCCCCAGGTGAGCATCGAGGAAGTGCAGTTGGAGGAAGTGCTCATCAACCTGATAACCAATTCGATCCAGGCCATGACCGAACGCGGAGGGGGCAACATTTGGATCACCGCATCACAGGAGGACGGCAAGGTCATTCTGGCGGTGAGAGACGACGGGCCGGGGATCGACGAAGCGGTGCAGGATTGCCTTTTCGACCCGTTTGTGAGCACTAAGCCCCCAGGCCACGGGACGGGACTGGGGCTCTCCATTTGCTACGGAATTATGAAGCAATACGATGGCGAGATACGAGTGGAATCAGAGCCGAGAAACGGCGCCACATTTGAAGTTGTGCTGCGCATACATCAGCAAATAGGCAAGAGTAGTAATAAAAATTAATTTTCCCGACTGACCATCATAATGGAAGATTATCAGGCTGAAAGATACCTGGCCCTTAAAGTCGCCATGATGCCGCGCGACACCAATCCACACGGCACCATCTTCGGCGGCGTCATCCTCAGCTACATCGACCAGGCCGGCCACGTAGGCGCCCACCACCAGATCCGCTGCGCCGGCTGGCCCGACCCATTGCTGGTCACCGTGGCCATGGCCAGCGTCGAATTCCACCAACCGGTCTTCGTCGGCGACGTCGTCAGTTTCTGGACCCGGATCGCGCGCATCGGCCGCACCTCCATCAACGTGCACGTGGACGTGGAGGCCGAGCGCCAGGGACGGCCGGTCCAACTCACCGAAGCCGAGGTGACCTACGTAGCGGTCGCCATGCGCGATGACCAGCGTCAGCCGGTCCCCATCCGCGGAGAATGAGCCTGATGGGTACCGAGGATATCTACGCCCAATTCCCCCGGCTGGAGACCCCCCATCTGCTCCTCCGCGATCTCCAGCCGCAAGACGCCCCGGCGATCTTCCGGATCTTCTCCGATCCGCAGGTCACCCGCTATTACGATCTCGACACCTTCACCTCCCTCGAACAGGCCCGGGAATTGATCGACCGCTTCCGGCAGCGCTTTACCAACCGGATCGGTCTCCGCTGGGCCATCGCCCACCGCGCCGAACCCGATTCCCTGCTGGGCACCTGCGGCTTCAACGCCTGGTTCCAGTCCAGCCATCGCGCCATAATCGGCTACGATCTCATCCGTTCGCACTGGCGCCGAGGAATCACCTCGGAAGCGCTGACCGCCATTCTCCACTTCGGCTTCGATCAGATGGCGCTGAATCGCGTCGAAGCCCTTATCTTTGGAGAAAACGTCCCTTCCCAGCACCTGCTCGAAAAACTGAGATTCCAACGCGAAGGTCTCCTCCGAGAGTACGAACACCTGCAGGGTCGCTTCGTCGATATGGCGATCTATTCGCTGCTGCATCACGAGTTTGCCCAAGGGAGATAGTCCCCGATGTTCCATCTGGCCGTCGACAGCGCCATCGAGCTGGGGGTTCTCGAAGCTCGACACGATTCCCTGCTCTGCACTCTGGTCGATCGCAACAGGGAGCACCTGCGCCGCTGGGTCCCCTGGCTGGACAACAACACGACCGTCTCCGACAGCCGCGCCTTTATCGACCAGGCCCGTGAGCGCTACGTCAACCGCGAGGGTTTAGACGCGGGGATCTGGCATCGAAACAGGCTGGCGGGCCTCGTCAGCTTCAACGATATCGACTGGGGGAACCGCAGGGCCGGAATCGGCTACTGGCTCTCCTCCGATTGCCAGGGCCGCGGAATAATGACCCGCTCCTGCGCCGCTCTCATCGGCCACGCCTTTGGAAAACTCGACCTCAATCGCGTCGAAATCCGCTGTTCTCCCCGCAACGATCGCAGTCGCGCCATTCCCACGCGTCTGGGCTTCACCCACGAAGGAGTCATCCGCCAGGCCGAATGGCTCTACGACCATTTCGAGGATCACGAGATCTACGGCCTGCTGGCCGGCGAGTGGCCGACGTCGGGAGAGAGGTGAATCAGTGAAGGTCGTCTACTCCACAGACCATCGCCTGCACGCCCCCGTGCACGAACTCACCCGCCGGGAGCCGATCCCCTATCCCGAATCGCCGGAGCGCGCCGAAGCCATCCTCAAAGCGCTGACAGAGGCGGGCTACACCGACATTCTTCCCCCCGGCGACTTTCCCATCGACCATCTGCTGACCATCCACGACACTGCCTATCTCGAATACCTGCAAAACGCCTACGCCGCCTGGGTGGAGGCCGGGTATCCCTCAGAGGGTGTCGTCTCGGTGACTTTCGCCCTGCGCGACCGAGCTCGCCCCCCGCGCTCTCCGGCCGAGGGCGCCGGCTACTATTGCTTCGATACCACTCCTATCGTTCACCATACTTTCCAGGCAGCCAGAGCAGCGGCGGCCTGCGCCCTCACCGGGGCGGATCTGCTCCTCTCCGGGGAAAGATCCGTCTATTCCCTTTGCCGTCCCCCGGGCCACCACGCCGGACGGGATACCTGCGGCGGCTACTGCTATCTCAACAATGCCGCCGTCGCCGCTTCCCATCTGAGCCGCCGCGGTTCGGTCGCCATCCTCGACATCGACTACCACCACGGCAACGGCACCCAGGATATCTTCTACACCTCCGACCAGGTTCTCTTCGTCTCCATACACGCCGATCCGGACCGCCGCTATCCGTTCTTCTGGGGCCGGGCTGACGAATGCGGTGAAGGGGCCGGTTGCGGTTTCAACCACAACTTTCCCCTGCCTCCCTGCGTCGATGACGAACAGTATCTGGAAACGCTGGAACGCGCGCTGGAGAAAGTGGCGGATTTCGACCCGGCTTATCTGGTAATTTCCGCCGGGGTCGATGCCCTGGAGGGGGATATGTGGAGCGATTTTCTGCTGTCGTTGGAGGGATTCCACCGCATCGGCGAACGGCTCGCGGACCTTCGCCGCCCCACCCTGCTGGTGCAGGAAGGGGGATACAATCTGGGTTTGATCGGCAAAGCCGTCGTCGGCCTGCTGCGCCCTTGCGGGCGGTAGAGAGTCAAACCCTTCCGGAACTCATCTATTTTCTCTGAATCTCAATTTTCTTGATTCTGTTCAAGAGCCCGACGCACCTTGTGCCCCAGCTCTTCTGGGGTGAACGGTTTTTCAATAAACGGCCAGCCCGCACTGATTACCCCACGTCCTCTGGCGACGCTCTCCGCATAGCCCGACATGTAGAGTACCTTGATGCCGGGACGCCTGCCCACCATTTCACCGGCCAGTTCCGTGCCGCTCATCCCGGGCATCACCGCATCCGTCAGCAGCAGATCGATGCGGCCGTCGTGCTCTGCCTGGACCCGCAGCGCTTCCTCCCCTGAACAGGCTTCCAGCACGGTATACCCGAACTGCGGCATCATCCGGCAGATGGCCCTGAGGACGGTTTCGTCATCCTCTACTACCAGAAGGGTTTCCGTTCCCTTCAGAACGGGAAAATCCACTTCCCTTTCACCCGACGACTCACTCTTTTTTTCGACCTGGACGCGCGGCAGGTAGATCCTGAAAGTCGTCCCCTGGCCCTGCTCGCTGTACACGTGAATTCCCCCCCCGCTCTGGTGCACGATTCCATAGACAGTCGACAGCCCCAGTCCCGTTCCCTCTCCCGGTTCTTTAGTGGTGAAGAACGGTTCGAAGACCCGCGATCGAGTCTCCGCATCCATACCGACCCCGGTATCGCTCACGGCCAGCACTACGTAGGAACCGGACTTCACATCCATGTGCTGATCGGCATACGACTGATCCAGTTCGAGGTTGGTAGTCTCGAGGAAGAACCCGCCTCCCCTGGGCATGGCATCCCGAGCGTTGATTGCCAGATTCACGATCACCTGTTCCATCTGCCCCGGGTCCACTTCGACCAACCCGGTCTTCCCTCGCTGCCGAATGTCCATCTCGATATCCTCCCCCAGCAGGCGCTGGAGGAGCCCGGCCATCCCCCGCGTGATTTCGGCCAGATCGAGGATCTCTACCTTCCGCTCTTGTCGTCGACTGAAAACCAGGAGTTGGCGGGTCAGGGAACCGGCTCGCACTCCGGTTTTGCGGACCTCCTCTATCAGCTGGCTCTGTTCATCACTCAGTTCCCCCCTCCTGAGCAAGAGCTGGCAATTCCCGTTGATCAGAGTGAGTAGATTGTTGAAGTCGTGCGCCATCCCCCCGGCCAGTCGGCCGACCGCCTCCATCCTTTGCATCTTCCGGAGTTGTTCTGCCTTTTCTTCAAGGGCATTCAGGTCATCCAAACGTCGGAATCCTTCTCCCAGCACTCCGGCCAGAGTCTGGAGCGAGGCTATCTCCTGCTCGGAGAAAGCGTCGGGGTCGCGACTGTTCACCGCCAGAGTGCCGTGCGAAAACGGCACGTCGAGCACCGAGCGGACCGGACCGAAATAATCGCCCAGAAACTTCTTTTCGCTGAACAGATCGATTGCCTCCAGATCCCGCCGGTAGCACAGCTCTCCGCTCTTCCAAACGCGCAAAATGACCCGATCGGCCTGTTCGTATTTATCGGTCGCCCACTCCCCGTCTTCTTTCAAAGAAAAAAAAGTAACCCCCGATGATTCATCAATCCTATCGACCACGTTGACGCCACAGCCGTTGAATGCGATCCCCAACGCCTTGAGCCCGTTCCCCAAAGCCTTCAGCACCGGATCGATGTCCCCCGGCTCCTGCATCTGCCATACTGCTTCCCGGGTCGCGTAGCTCACTTGGAGCAGGATTTCCTCCCGCCGATGGGCGGTGATATCCTCCTTGACCGCGACAAAGTGGGTTATTTCCCCGTCACTATCTCTCACCGGCGAAATCGATGCCGCCTCCCAGTAGAACTCCCCGGTCTTCTTCCGGTTGTGGAACTCCCCCCTCCACACCTCACCAGCGCTGATCTTCTCCCACAAATTGCGGTAGAACACCTCGGGATGTTCCCCCGACTTCAGGAGACACGGCTTCTGGCCGACCGCCTCCTCCAGCCCGTACCCCGTGATCTCGACGAATCTGGGATTGATGTATTCTATTTTTCCCTCGACATCGGTTACCATCACCACGGCCGGGCTCTGTTCAACCGCCCGGAACAGGCTGCGCAGATTCACCTCCTTCTCCCGATGTGCGTCCCTCTCCCGCACCCGGCGCAGTTCCCGCTCCACCACGAGTACCAGGCGCCTCAGATCGTCCTTCGCCAGCACATCGTGAGCCCCCTCGTCCATCAGTTCGACGGCCGCGTTCATCTCCCGGGGATCGGCCAGCACGATGAACGGCGGATTCCCATCCCTCTCCTCCAGCAGGGCCAGCGTCTCCCGCGCTACGCGCATCGTCCCGTTACAGCAGGCCAGCACCAGATCCCACTGCCGACTTCCAAGGGCGGTGCCGACTCCTCCCGCATCCTCTATTCCCTCACACATCGGCTCGTACCCCCCATGCCGCAGTTCCTCCATAGCAGGCTGGACCTCGCTCTCCGGCCCCCCGATCAGGAGGATATCGAGCCGTTTCACAGTCTCTTCGCCTGGCATCACTTCTCCAGTATTTTGACCAGACCGCTGGCGATGGCATATCGAGTCAACCCGGCCACGGTGTGGATGTCCAGTTTGCGCATCAACCGCTCCCGGTAGGTTTCCACCGTGCGCACGCTCAGCGAGAACCGATCGGCGATCTCGCGATTAGTGCACCCCTCCACCACCAGTTCAAGCACCTGTCCCTCCCGTAGAGAAAGGGCTGGTCGATGCTTCTCACCAACTCTCCGTGTCATAGTTTCTCCCCCTCACTCGTTTTCTCCCACGCTGTAAAAAAAACCACAGGAGGGGAAGTTTTCAATTCGGAAAAGTACCCACATTCTGTAGGGTACAGTACGGACATCCCGATCGATTGAATTTTTATATTATATTTATAATTAATTACTTATGACATAATCTACAGGAGGATTGCCCACCTGCTGGATACTACATTGGCGGAGCGAGGAAGGAAAATCGGGTAGGTGAGTAAACCGTGACTACGCTAACGAGCTGATACCAACCCCTGGGCGATGGCGTATCGGGTCAGCCCGGCTGCAGTGTGGATGTCCAACTTGCGCATCAGCCGCTCCCGGTAGGTCTCCACTGTGCGCACGCTCAGCGAGAGTCGGTCGGCGATTTCCTTGTTGATATGACCTTCGGCGATCAGCTTGAGCACTTCGGTCTCCCTCCGGGTGAGCCTGGGCTCTTCGGGTTCGGTCACTCCTTTGATGTACTCCCGCTCGATGAACCGGGCTATCGATCCGGAGAAGTAGGTATTACCCCGGCGCACCATATCAACCGCCTCGATCAGTTCGTCAGGGGATCTGCTCTTGAGTATATATCCACTGGCTCCCGCCCGAATAGCGCCCAGGACGTACTCTTCGTCATCGTGCATAGAGAAGATGATCACCTTTGTCCGGGGCGCTGCTTCGAGCACCGCGCGGGTCGCCTCCAGACCGTTCATTCCCTTTAAGTTGATATCCATGAAAACGATATCTGGTTCCAACTCCCCGGCCAGGCGCACCCCTTCCGCACCATCTCCCGCCTCCCCGACCACCTCGATCTCCCCCTGTCCCTCCAGTTGCCCCCTGACCCCTGCCCGCAGAAGGGGATGATCGTCCACCAACAGTACTCGAACCGTTTGTTCTTCATTCATTGCCATATCTTCCTCTTCCTTCCACGGGCAGACGCAGAGAGACGACCGTGCCTTCTCCGAAGGATGAATCGATGTGCAACGTTCCCCCCGTTAGGGAGGCGCGCTCTTCCATATTGTTCAGTCCCATACCTCCTCCTCGCACCCGAACTTTCTCTATCTCAAACCCTTTGCCATCATCTTCAATGCGGACCCTTAGAGCCCCCTCTGCGCAGGAAAAGAGCAGCCGCACCCAGTTGGCATCGGCGTGCTTCCCCGCATTGTTCAACGCCTCCTGCACAACCCGATAGATGGTCGACTCCACCTCCTCTGATATCTCGACCGGGAAATCTTCCTCCTCAACTATCACCTCTACCTCGAAGCGCTCCGCAAATCCCTTGCCCAAACTGCGAACCGCCGGCAGCAGCCCCAGATCATCGAGAACTCTCGGCCTGAGATGACGCGAGATCCGCCGAACTTCCTGGATCGCCTCGTCCATCAACCGTTCCGCTTCCTTGAGCCTCCCGGCCTCCGATCCTGTCGAATACAGACTGAAACGGGCTGCAGTTAGAATCTGGTTCACTCCGTCGTGCAGTTCCCTGGCCACCGACCGCCGCTCCTCTTCCTGCAGCCGGATTGAGTTGCGGGAAAAAACCCTCAGAGTCTCCTCGGTCCGCCGCTGTTTGGTAATGTCGGTGATGAATCCCTCCAGAACCACCTGCTCCGAATCTCCCGTCGGCACGGTGCGCCCCTGCTCCCACACCCACTTTTCCTCCCCCTGGATACAGATGATGCGATAGATAAGCTGAAATGATTGACCCTTCCCCAGAGATGTCTGAATTCCGTTCCACACCATCTCGCGGTCATCTGGATGGATCAAACTTCCAAACGAAACCCGGCGATTGTGGACCAGTTCGGATGATGTGTAGCCGGTCAGTTCCAGACTGCCTTCGCTGACGAATTCCATAGTCCAGTCCCTGTCGTTCCGGCAACGGTAGGCCATTCCAGGCAGATTGCTCATCAGGGTCGAAAGCACCCTCTGACTTTCGTGCAGCCCTTCTTCGGCCTTTTCTCGCTCGGCGATCTCCCTCTCCAGTTCCCGATTGCGGACCTCCAGGACACGCAGGTCTTCCAGCCGAGTGGCTCCCTCGGACAGCACCTTCGCCAATTCCCGCAAAGTTTCTATATCTTCTTCGGAAAAAGCGTGGGGAAGAACGCTGTTGACGGCCAGCGTGCCCCGGACGAACGGCACATCCACTACCGAACGGACCGGAAGCAGATAATTATCCCTGATATGGCCTACCTCCCCATACGGATCCTCCGCTTCCAGGTCGGGACGATAGGCTACCTCCTTTTCTTTCCATATCGCCAGAAGAACCTCCTGGGCTTTCTCCGGCAGAGGATCCTGTTGCCAGATCCCGACTTCGGTGACCACCAATCCCTGGAACCGGGGGAGATCGGAATCCGGATCGATGAGATTCACCCCGCAGTGGTCGAACGATATATCCAGCTCCCTCAGGCAGTCCCGCATGCCCTCCAGCACCGGTTTCAGGTCATCGCTGCCCTCCATCTTCACCACCGCCTCCCGCACCCAGGAAACCGCACTCTGTCGCTGCCTGGTCCGCTCCTCCGGGGTCACATCTCGACGCATGAGCAGGGCGCCGATTACCCTTCCCTCCGCATCCTTGAAGGGTTCACCGTGGAGATCCACGAACACCTTCCCTCCCTCCATGTTGGTCGTTCTCCAGGTGAATCGACCGGATTCTCCCTCCTCCAGGACTATGCGGAGCAAGCGCTCCAGAAACCGCCGCCCATCCGACTGGTCGGCGAAATCCAGAACAGGTCTACCCAGCCGGTCCTTTTTGCAAACCTCGTGGACGTGGGCCCGGGCATAGTCCAGGAAAGCCCGGTTGATATCCACCACCGTTCCCCGAGCGTCAATCAGGGTGGCCGGGATCGGCATGGCATCGAAAGCGGGGACGTACAGGGGGGAGAGCCCGATTTCCGCTTCCAACTCGGTTACCCTCCTCCGCAATCGTCCCAGTTCCTCGGTCTGCCGTTCCCTGTTTTTATCTGCATCCACCATAGTTCCTCTCTTCCTGTCTGGGCCTCCTATTTCACCAAATTCCTGGCGACCCCGATTTCAGGATAAAATATAACATCCCGGGCAAAACCCGCAGGTTTCGCCCGGCGCTCTCATTGCCGATATTTGATATCGACACTCTGAACACTTAACCGGGAAGAAGCCATGACCCGCATCGACATCACAACCACCGGGGGCACCGAGATGGTTGCCGTGACCAACAAAGTCCAGCAGGCGGTCACCGAAAGCGGCATGCGCAACGGCGTCTGCCACCTGTTCGTGCCGCACACCACCGCCGCCGTCACCATCAATGAGAATACCGACGCCGCCGTCCCCCAGGACGCCCTACACGTCATCAATTCCATAGTTCCCTTCAACGACCCGGACTACCGCCACGCCGAAGGGAACTCCGCAGCCCACCTGAAGACGATGCTCATCGGCTCTTCCGAAACGATCCCGATCCAGGACGGCCAGCTCGCGCTGGGCACCTGGCAGGGGATCTTCTTCTGCGAATTCGATGGCCCGCGGAGCCGCCAACTCGTTGTCAAGTTGATCGAAGGGTAAATTTAGCTCGAGAATGAGCTGCAATTTTTGACCACCGACGGCCCTGAAATAATGCCGAAGAGGGGTTACTGCGCTTACCCTAATAGCCAGGTCCGTTCCTCTCAAACTTTCTGCAAAGAGAAGAACGGACCTCCTCGGTTTGGCGCCTTTTGGAATCGGGGTAGTCTCAGCTCGCGAAAAAATTCACCTTTTCTGCTTCCAGCCTCTCCAGCTCTTCCCCCTGCCCCGGATATTCGAAGTGGCCGGCTCGCAGAACGAATAACTCGCTCCCCTCCCCCAGCCCATTGTAAACCGCAAACTGTCCGGGTGGAGGCACCGCTGGATCGAACAGCGCCGGCGACACCAGCACCGGAATCTCCACCCGGGTGGCCGCCGTGGCCGCATCGTAGTACTGCAACACTTGGCTCACTTCCGAATGCTTCAGGTAATAGTTCCGCACCGCCTTTCCACTCCCCTCACACGCGCACTGGACCCGAATGGGATGCTGCCCGAAGGTAGGCACCGACAGATACCCCTTGCGGAAACGCTGCTCCCAAGGCAGTGCGAGGGCTCCCAGTCCTCCTCCGAAGCTCCCTCCTGCATAGAAGAGTTCCTCACCCACCTGCGAACAGAGTTCGAGCAGCGCCGAAGCAGCCGACCACAGCGACGCCACGCAGGCGCGCAGGATATATCTTTCCCGACTCTCGATGAGATGGACGACGTGCTCCTGGGAGTTGCCGGGAATATCCGCTCGCGCCGATCGGTGAAATCCGGGCGCGCACGGGAAGAGCGCCGCCGCATTCTCCGCCGGCAACCCGAGCTCCGGCCCTTCCCTCCCTCCGTATCCGTGCCCCACCACGAATCCCCGCTCCACCCGCTCGGGCACCACCAGCCAGCCTCCGATGCGCACCCCTCCCCACGAATCGAAACCGACCTCGAACAGATCGAAATCGGCGGCCGGTGATTCCACCTGCTTCGACTCCAGACGCAGCGGAATCCGCGCATTCTCCGCGGCGGTCTCCCGCCAGAAGGAATCGAAATCTTCTGGCCCTTTCGGCACCTCTACTGCCAGCAGCTGTTCCCGTGAATACCCGTATGTCGGATCGAAATCGAACGCATGCTCCACACCTCTCCTCCTCGTTGAATTCAGCGTAGTTTATTTTCTTCAGGGACCGCCGATTATCTGGCAAGCAACCCCTGCCGCACAATCTCCATCACCCGATCCTTATATCCCCGCGCTCCCAACCGATCCCCATTTCGCCCCGCGCGAATAACGATGTACTTCTGTATCTCGTAGAGCAGGTAGAATACCTGCCGCACCTGCGCTTCGGGCGAACGGTCGCGCGCCTGTCCGTACCCCTCCCAGAACGCCGGCTCGGAGATGCCGCAGTAGTCGAGCACCGCAAATTCGATCTCCGGATCTCCCCACAGGCCGCGATCCCAGTCCACGATTCCGCTCACTTCCCCCCGGTCGCCCACCAGGATGTTCTGGAGCCAGATGTCCATATGCAACATGCAGGAAGGCGCTTGCCGGGAAAACAACTCCAGTCTCTCATCGAGCAACCGACGCATGAAACCGCTCTCCTTTTCATCGTAGAAACCGACCCCGACGATATCGTCGATCATCCGGTTCCACATGACGACGAAGGCGCTCTCCCAGTTGCTCTGGGGCTCCATCGGCCGATGCGCCCCCAGATACCCGTACTGTTCCGCCCGCAGTCCGTGTGCCTGTTTCAGATATTCTCCCACCTGAAAAAGCACCCGATCGAAGTCTATCTCCGGCGCTTCGGTCAACGGCCGCCCCGGCAGCCGCTCCATGAGCAGGAAGTTGCGATCGACCACCTCTCTGGAATCGTCGAAGGCCACAATCGGCGCAACCGGTACCGAACTCCCTTCCAGCAGCAGCCGATGCAGCTCCGGCTCCTGCCGCATCATCTCCTTTTCGTAAAACACGAAGACGTCGTCGTCCGGCGGAGCTACCCGCAGCACCAGCTGTTCGTTCCCGGCGCGCACGAAAAATGAGCTGTTGAACTTCCCCGTGGGAATCGGCTCCAGTCCGATCTTCCCGTCCGCCTTTGGGCAGTGGCGCTGCACCGCCTCTTTCAGTATTCTTTCGTCCATATAGTAAGACCCGTTTCTCGGAGTAAATGGGGACTTATCAATATAGATGGTTCCCGCGATCCCCGGAACGGACACATCTCCCGGCCGCTTCAAACCGCCAATTTTAGAGGAAAAAGAGGATTATGAATATCCCCCCAACGGATGGAATCCGCGTCCCCGTCGAAAAACTCCGCATCCTGGTCCGCGACATCTACACCGCCGTCCCCATCCCTCCTGAACACGCCCGCCTGATCGCCGACCTGCTGATCGACACCGAGCTGCGCGGCGTGGTCAGCCACGGGGTGATGCAGGTGGAGCGCTACGTGCGCGGCTATCAAGAAGGAACTATCAACCCCGATCCCCAGATTCGCGTATTGCGGGAAAGCTCCGTCACCGCCGCTCTCAGCGGCGACGGCGGCCTGGGGATGATCGTCGCCACCAAGGGAATGCAGATGGCCATCGACATGGCGAAAGAGATGGGCACCGGCATGGTAACCAGTACCTACCACGACCACGTGGGCAGCTCCGGCAAATACGTGCGCATGGCCCTGGCCGACAATCTGATCGGCATCAGCCTATCCGGCCGCAACGCCGCCCCGTCCTACAGTCCCGAGAGCACGATCCAGGGTTCCATCCAGGGCAGTCCCCCGCTGGCCTTCGGCATGCCATCCGGCCCAAATCATCCCGATTTCCTCCTGGACATATCCAGCCACATTCCCTGGGATCCGGTCTGTTTCGAAAAGATGCCTCAGGTCTTTTTCAAGGCGATCGGCTTCTCTCACGTGGCCAACATCCTGAGCGGATCTCTGGGCGGCCAAATGCTGCCGGAATTCGACCGGCGCAACATAGAGTTCAAAGGGGCGAACCAGTCCGGCTTCTTCATGGCCCTGGATATCGAACGCTTCACCTCCCGGCAAGCCTTCGAGGGAGATATGGCCCATCTGATGGAGGAAACGAGCAAGATGAGACCCTTCCCCGGATTCGACGAAGCGACTCTCCCCGGGGGGCGCGCCTGGAAGAAAGAGAGGGACTATCTGGAAAACGGCATCCCCATTTCGGCGAACGCCGCGACATCGCTGGAGAAATTGGCGGGAGAATTCAGCCTTCCCACCCCCTGGTAATCGACCTGGGTGCCGCACAGCGAAGTTTTTCCCGATCTTGCGCGGCACCCAGCTCGTTCCGATATTCGAGAGAATCGGCGAGATCCGACCCCGGCCTTCGAAATCCTTTTTTCCTCCGGATCAGGTATAGCGGACGACCAGTTCGACGTCGGTGAGAACCAGGTCACAGGCCAGCTGCGGATGGCGGGTTACCAGAGCCACTTCCACCTGATGGGGTCCCTGGGGAACGCGCTCCGGTTCCAACGGGAAGCACAGCCAGGCCGCTCCGCTCACGTCCGCAATCTGGTGGGGATCCGAGATCGAGCAATAGCGGATCTGCGGGTCTTCCAACTCGTCGCCATCCCAGCAGATCCGCACTTCGTCTCCTCGCACCCACTGATCCAGCCGCACTCTGAGCTCAATCGCTTCCGGCCTATCGATCTCGAAGTCGTCCGCTATTACCAGATCGACGACCGGCCCCGCACCGGTAAACGTCTCCTTCAACGGCACCGGTACCTGCCCGCGCACTCGGTCGATCTGATAGGCACCCCGCCATGCCCCTTCCAACTGTCGAAAGCGATGGGTGGCCGCGTAGATCTTGTCCGTGCCGCGCAGCGTCCCGGCATCCCCCACCTGACAGAGCAGTTCCCGGCGAGAATCCCGGTTGGCGTGCCAGTTGAATGCGTAGATCCCGTCCGCCCCCGCCCGGTGGTGGCGACTGGCAATGGCCCTGGTCCGCAGCCGATTCTTCACATCAGGACTCTCCGGCCCCACATAGGGGTCGGGCAATCCCCCGTCAAAACCGGGGTATACGGCGACATCCCTCCCCTTGCACAGCTCGACGAAACCGGCCACGTCCGGAGATGGGTCTGTGGCCGCTCCTCCCCCCGGAATGAGGATATCGACCAATCCCTCCTCGACCCACGTCCGCACATCGTAGCCGATGCGATCACACATCTCCAGACTGGTGGCGACCCGGGCGGCCAGATAAAAAGGACGCCCCCGTTTTTCCGCCAACTCGTCCGTCAACCGCCGCACCGCCCGCTGCAGATCGGTGAGCACGTATCGCAGCCGATAGCCATGGTCGTCGGGGAAGTGGAAGCCGTGCCGCTGCCAGTCCAGCTCCACTCCGTCCCATTCGTACTGCGTGCAAACTTCTTCCACGTGGGCATACCGATTCTCGCGCACCTGATGCACCGACATATCCCACGACAGAGCGAACCACTCCGCCGTCCGCTCTCCCAGCAGCCACTCCGGGTGCTCCCGCCGCATGCGGGTCAGCTCGGAGTGGTGCAGCGTCGCCAAATCCTCGATCTGAGCCCCGTCGAAATGGTTGTCGTTCATGCGCACCGAGGCGTACACCTGTAACCCGAGCTGGTGCCCGCGCTCGACCAGCGCCTGATGCGGGTCTTCCCCGCGCTCCAGCATCCGGCGAATGTTCTCGGTGTGCAAATATGCCTGGGCGTTCTCGTATTTCCTCCCGTGAACATCTCCCACAACTTCCAACCGCTCGCTCGGCCAACGGGCTGCGTGTTCTCCCACACACCAGAAGAGGGCGCCGACCTGGCTCTCTTCCAGCGGTGCAAAGCTCTTCTCCAAAAATGCGTCCATCGACTGCGGCACTTCGGCATACCCGTGGGGGGCGCCGTCCCAGTTGTAGATGATGCCGTACGGCGGAGGCTTGGCCATGATCTGACTCCCTCGGACTGAGTGTTTTGTCAACAAAAAACGTTGACAAAATTGCGATCAGGATCTTTCAGTAAATTAATATATTTACGTGATTCCCGATGGCTATGAATTTTGTTGACAGATTATTGAGTTCCAAAATGATGTGATTTTTCAGCGCCCGGATCGTCCCCGAGGAATCCCGGGAAACAGTCGCGCCACTCCCAGACGAAATTTCAGTTGCGCTCGAGCGCCGAATTTCACATCAATTTAGCTCATCCGCAGCAAAGGTGGAAGCGGATTCGCAGAAAAAAACCGGATCGATATCCGACGCAATCTCCCCATATCGCCCGAACTCTCTCACGATTCGAGGAGGCTCTCTATGTCACAGCCGCGCATCATGTTCTACAACGACGGCCGCCATCCGCTGATCTACATGTACGAACCGCCTATACAGAAGGAGGAATACGAGGCGGCAGTTGACGAGTTGCTGGGCACCCCCGTGGAGGCGATCATGTTCTGCCTGGGCGACGGACGCACGCTGCTCCACGACACCCGGGTCGGAGAGCTCTGGGGCCACAACGTCGAAAAATGGCCCCACCTGATCTTCCGTCGGGCCCACCAGAACGCCACCCACCTGATCCGCCGGGGGAACGACCCCCTGCGCCTCATCTGCGACCGGGCCCACGAGCGCGGGCTCAAAGTCTACCCGACTCTACTGGTGCAGCAGGGACGCGGAGATCGGGATCAGGACGTGCGCTGCTCTGATTTTCGCTTCGACAACTCCCACCTGGAAATTGGCGCATCCGGAAACCTTTCCCCCGATTTCCCCGGTCTGACCTGTCTGGACTTCAAACACCGGGAAGTCCGCAATGAGCGCTTCGCCATCATCGAGGAGGTGCTCGAAAAATACCCCGTCGACGGCTTCGAACTCCAGCTCAACTACACTCCCTACTACTTCCATCCGGACGAAGTAGCTAAGGGGACGAAGCTCATGACCGCCTGGGTCGAAAAAATCTACCGCGCGGTAAAGGAAAGCGGCTCCGACCGTGAGCTGGCCATCCGCATCCCCGCCTCCCTCGACGGCTGCCAGCAGGTCGGCCTGGACGTGCGCGCCTGGCTGCGCAAGGGCATCGTCGATGTGCTGATCGGCCAGGCCTTTTCCGGCCCGGAACTCCTCGACCCCACCATCGACTTCCGTCCTCTGGTGAACGCTGCCAGAGGCACCGGATGCCGGGTCTACGCCGCCCTGCAGAGCCACATCGACTCCGACCGTCTGGCCGAAGGATCCATAGAGATGATCCGCGCCGCCGCCTGCAACTACTGGTCCCAGGGGATCGATGGCCTCTATCTGGCGCACTGGTTCGGCAACTGGCCCTACAAGGCCTCCTTCTACGAAAAGCTGCGCGAGCTTCCCCACCCCGACGTGATGGCCCCCAAAGATAAGATCTACTCCATTCCCACCGAGACCGGCCGGTATCCCAAACCTCCCACCGAACCGGGCACCGCCATGCAGTTGCCGGCGACTCTAAAAAAAGGTGAGCCCGTCAAAGTGAAGCTCCCCATCAGCGACGACCTCTCCCGCTGGCGCAAAGTCGGCCGGATACACCAGGTGTTGCTGCGAATCCGCATCATGAGCACCACCGAACGGGATCGACTGAGCTTCCGCCTCAACGGCAAGGAACTGCCCGCAGACCAGCTGCGCAAGATCAACGAACTGTATCGGATGCAGGCTCCGCGCTACCGCACCGGCTCGGGCTACTGGTTCGTCTTCGACCTGGAATCCAGCCACTGGCCTCGGAAGGGAAACAACGTTCTGGAAGTGGAACTCCAACGCCGCGACAGACAGGCCATTCCAACCATCTACATCCGCGATGTGGAACTGGAGATCAAATACCTGATGGGTAAAAACTACAATCGAGGCCAGGACGCCGATCTGGGACCTTACGAGCACTCCGGAATGTAGTCAGAGGCCATTCTCGCTCTGCCCATCCCCGCTCGTTATGTCTGGCAGTTTTCATGAAGGCGCGTTTCCATTAATATTACCCATGTCGCCTCCAGCAAAGAGGAAACGTCCCCAGATCAGCAAAATCAGCCGGATAGGTAGACAATACCTGGCCGGAAAAGTGAAATTCGACTGAGAAAAAACAGATGAAGATCAGTCACAAAATTGCCGCACTGATGAGCCTGCTGCTCACCCTGGCCTCTCTCGTCTTTTCCATAAGTCTCTACTTCGAAAAGAAAAGCGCGTTACTCAGAGGCATTGATGAAAAGCTGTTGGAAGCTGCACAGTTTTCCCATCATTTTGTGGGCAAAGATTACCACGACCGGATCGTCGATGGAAACAGCATTACCAGAGACGATTATATCAAACTCATCGACAGGTACAACCAGCTATGTGAAGAAAGTGGTCTGCAGTATTTGTGGAGCCTGATGCTCGTGGATGGGGTACCTGTTTTTACCACCAGCACTTCTACCAGCCACGATGTACAAAATGGCGACCATGCTCAATTTTTCGACAAGCATACCAATCCCGACGTTTACACCGAGGCCTTTGCCTCCCAGAAAATCCAGTATAGCTCATTCCAGGATGAATGGGGCGAAGGGCGCATGGTTCTGGTGCCGGACCGCGATACCCAAGGCAGACCCTTCCTGTTCGCAGCCAGCGTGTCCACCGCAGAAGTCGATTCGCTTCTGGCACAAACCATGCGACGCTCGTTGAGCATAAGCCTCGTGATCCTGCTTCTGGGAGTGGGCGTAGGCATCCTGTTTGCCAGGACCTTGTCGCAGCCGCTCGTGCAGCTTGCGGAAACGACCGAGGCGATTGCCCAGGGAGACCTGAAACAAGAGGTAGAGACAGGTGGGAGTTCGGAGATCGCCTCTCTGGCTTTGAGCATCAGCTATATGAGCAGTTCGATCGCGGCACAGATAATGGCGCTGCGGGAGAGCGAGACAAAATTCAAGGAATTAGCCGAACTCCTCCCCGAAATAGTTTTCGAGACCAATCTGGAAGGAAATCTCACCTACGCCAATCGCGCCGCATTCGAAAAATTCGGCTACTCTCGTGAGGAGTTCGACAAAAGCCTCCTGCTTTACAAAATGATCGCTCCCTGCGATCGAGAAAGAGCCGGAGGAAATATCGCCCAAATTATGAGAGGGGAAAAAATTGGGGGGAATGAATACACCGCCCAGGCAAAAGACGGCTCCCCCTTCCCCGTTATCATACACTCCACGCCCATCCTGCAAGAGGGCCATCCTGTCGGCTTGAGGGGCGTCGTGATAGACATCACCGAGCGCAAACGCATGGCCGAGGAGATCCGCAGAGCGCACAATCTGGAATCCCTGGGCCTTCTCGCAGGAGGTATCGCCCACGACTTTAACAACGTACTCACTGGCGTTACGGGTAATCTCACCTTGCTGCAACACTTCCTGGACAGAGACAGTGAAGAGTACGAGATTGCCAGTGAAGCAAAACTGGCGGCCGACAGGACCAGGGATCTCACGCAGCAGTTGATGACGTTTGCCAGGGGAGGGTTTCCGGTAAAGGAGACTGCTTCTATCGAAGAATTGCTCAGAGAAACGACCGGACTGTCTCTACGCGGATCGAACTCGAAACCCGAATTCCATTTTGCCGACGATCTCTCCCCTTTAGACGTCGACACGGGACAAATCGGTCAGGTGATCCAGAATCTCGTGCTCAATGCAGATCAGGCGATGCCCGACGGTGGACTGTTGAGGATTTCCGCAGAAAATATCGAACTGACCGGCGACGACCTCCTCCCATTGGCACCGGGCCCCTATGTCAAAATTTCCGTCGAAGATCAGGGGAACGGTATACCCAAAGAAATGCTGACTCAAGTATTCGATCCGTATTTCTCTACAAAGGAAACGGGACACGGTCTGGGATTGTCGATCGCCTATTCCATCATTCAAAGGCACGACGGGCACATTACGGTCACTTCCGAGCAAGGGATGGGGACTACTTTTGAATTCTATCTCCCCGCTTCCCAAAAATCACCCGTCACAGCTCCCCGGAAGGGGCAGGAGAAAAAACTGGCTCGTGGGGCGGGGAAAATCCTGCTCATGGACGACGAAGAGACGATCCATCGGGTAATAAGCAGGACCCTGAATAAACTGGGCTACGATGTCAAAAGCGTTTACACGGGTGAAGAGGCATTGGGGGAATACAAGACGGCACTGAAAACAGAGGAGCCTTTCGCTGCCGTCATCATGGATCTGACCATACCGGGGGGGTTGGGCGGCAGGGAGGCAATCGGCAAACTCCACGAAATAGACCCTCGGGCTCGCGTCATCGTTTCCAGTGGCTACGCCAATGATCCAGTGATGGCCGACTTCGCCAGCTATGGATTTGCCGGTAAGGTTTCAAAACCTGTCGATATTGAGGATTTAGCAGGTACTGTGAAGAAGGTCCTGGCGGGTTGATTTTCCCCCGCGCAGAGCCGACCGGAAAATTCAAATCTCCTCCACAACTTCACAATTCGAAAAGCGTCTCGACCCCGAACCAGCGGCCCGGCATGGGCACGCCGACCACGTCCTCGTAGCGCTCGTCTGCCAAATTCTGAACCCGCCCCTGAACCCGCCCGTAGCGGAAACGGCGACTCAAAACCAGATCGACCAGCCCGTAGTCGTCTCCCCGACCGCTCTCCCTGAAACTGAACTGCCAGCGAGAAGAAAACCCCCTCCCCAGAGGATGGGACAGTCCCGCCAAAATGAGATGCCTGGGGTGGGTGAAGACGTATTTCGACTCGTACCCCCTGCTCAAAACGCGCGTCTTGTGATACCAGGTATATCCCAGGTTCCAACGCACAGAACCCTTTCCACCATAGTTGAGATCCACCTGAGTTCCTAACGTGCGCACCCGGCCCAGATTGCTGGCCTCCCAGAGGGCATTGCCGATCGGTCTGGTATAGTCGATCAAATCATCCTCGTAGCGAGCGAAGAGGGCGGTCTGCACCTGTAGCCCGGCAATCGGTCGCAACGCCAGTCCGGCCTCCCACGACCAGGCCCGCTCCGCTTCCAGATCCGGATTCCCCACATTGGCCGGATCTCGATAGTAGAGTTCGGTAAAAGATGGTTCTCTGAACCCCCTCCCAACTGAGGCGTGCAACTGCACCAAGCTCAGGGCGTAAGAAAGACGCAGGGAAGGAGAGAACTCCTGCGGATAGCTGCCACTGCGATCCAATCGAACCCCGGCTCCCAGGCCGAAGCGACCGATGAGAGCGCTGTACTCGGTGAACAGGGCACCGCGATAGCGAACATGGTCACCCAGATTGCTGCTCTCCAATTCCTCTCGAGTCACCTCTCCCCCGGCGATCAGGTAAGCCGAATTCCCCCGGAAGAGATCCAGGTGACTCTCAACGCTGGCCCGTTCGCTGAGGTGCAGGTTCTCGTAGAGAGAGGGATCGGCGACGGTGAGTACAAAGCGGTCCCGATGCCGCCGGTAATGGACGCGCACGTTCAACTCCCGGCCGGACGGCAGAGACCGCTGGAAGCCCCCCCCAAAGACCCAGGCGCGGGTCCACTCTCGAGAGGGGTAGGGAGCATAGAAACCGTTGGCTCCGAACCCCTTGTCTTCCAGCCCCGAGTGCAAACCAAGCTGTCCTCCGCCCACTGCAAGCCGACCGTCGACAAAGAACCGATCGATATCGAAGTCCGTCTCTTCGCGGTACCCTCCGGACCGATCCTTCCCAGCTACGAAAGAGAGCGAACCCCGAGACCCGCTCCAGCCGTAGCGCAGAGTCGCCTCCGAGCCCAGCGCCACCGCGCGGCTGTCGTCCAGAGAACGCCCCCACCGGGTACCCAGCTGAAAATGCCTGACCGGTTGTCGACGGGGCACCAGATTGATGACCCCACCGAAGGCATCCGGACCGTGGATCGATGACCCTGCTCCATACACCACTTCGACCCGCTCCAGATCCTCCGGTCTGAGCGGCAGGTTCAAATTGTGGTGGCCTGTCTGCGGGTCGTTGACCCGCATCCCGTCCACCAGGAGGAGCACCTGACTGAAGGAGGCCCCGCCCATCTCCAAATCGGTCTGCACCCCGGAGGGACCGCGGCTGCGCGGGTGTAGACCGGGTAGGGATGCGAGAAGCTCGACGACGCTGGTGGCGGCCCGTTCGGCTATGGCCGCACTGTCGAGCACCACCACCCGACGCCCCAGCGCTGCAAATTCCCGGGGAATCCGCGTGGCGCTTACATATACCGGCGGCAGCTGGTAGGGATCGGCAGCCCAGGCGGTGGCGCCGTGGATCGCCATCAGGAAGAACGCCGCGATTCTACAACGTCTCATCTCTTCCCCTGTCACTGGAAATATCCATGCCGCAAAAAGATTCAGTATGAACAGTGGAGGCAAAAACTACCCCGCCCCTCGTGCACCGAAGTGCCGGGGGACGGGGTGATGTCTGATTGGGAATATATAGATCTAGGTGACGATGGCCAGAACGTCGCCGGTGGCGACCTGATCGCCGATGGCCACGGGGATGTCGTTCAGAGTACCGTCGACCGTGGAGCTGACCGGAGTTTCCATCTTCATCGCCTCGAGCAGCAGGATCGTTTCCCCGGCCTTGATGTAATCCCCCACCTGGAGGAGAATTCGTGTGACCCTGCCGGGCATCTGTGCCGTCACCGGAGTGCCCTCGGCGCTTTCGGCCGGCTTCTCCTCCGTCTTCGCGGAAGCTGTCGGTGCCGCTGCGACCGGCGGCGGAGCCGCCTCCCCCTCGCCGATCCCCACCTGGTAGGTCTTGCCGTTGACCGTGGCTTTGTCCCCTTCCACGGCTACCGAATAATTCTTGCCGTTTACATTCACCGTGTACTGGCCGGGCGCCCCTCCGGCAGAGGGTGCGGCCGGCGGCGCTGCCCCCTTCTTCTCTTCTTTTTTCTCCGTCTTCTCATCCCCCCCGATCTTGCGCACCAGCACCTCCGCTTCCCCCTTCAGAAAGGCCAGCCCTTTCTCCCTGCAGGTGGCGACTATGAAGAGATTCTCATCCGTCTCCGGCAAACCATCGGCCTGAAGTTGCCGACGCGCCACCTCCAACCCCTTTTCCGGATTCTCGTCGTTGAGCTCCAGCGGAGAGCGCGTGGTCGGTTCGAGCTCCAGCTGCTCGGAAGCGATCTTGACGATCTCTGCATCCGGCGGCACCGGCGTCTTGCCGAAGTAGCCCAGCACCATCTGCCCGTAGGATTCGGCGATCTTCTTCCACGGCCCGAACATGACGTTGTTGTAGGCCTGCTGAAAGTAAAACTGCGACACAGGGGTCACCGAAGTGCCGTATCCGCCGCGCTGGACCACCTCGCTCATCGCCCGGATGATCTCAGGATATTTCTCCATGATGCCATTGTCGCGCAGCATCTGGGTATTGGCCGTCAGCGCCCCGCCCGGCATGGGACTCCAGATGACCATCGGATCGACCGCCGTCGCCTCGGGTGGCAGGAAGTAATCCTTCATGCACTCCTTGAAAAACCCCTCCACCTCGCGCACCTTGTGGATGTCGATATCCAGATCGTATTCCGTGCTCTGCAGGGCGTGCCACATGACCAGCAGGTCCGGCTGGCAGGTCCCCCCGGAGCAGGGGGAGAGGGAAAGGTCGATGGCGTCCGCATCCGCTTCCAGCGCCGCGATATTGGCGGCCACCCCGATACCGGCCGTTTCGTGGGTATGGTAGTGGATGAAGGTCCCCTCCGGAAGCATCTGGCGCGCCTCCTTGATGGTCGAGTACACCGTAGAAGGGACGGCCGTGCCGGAGGCATCCTTGAAGCAGACCGAATCAAAGGGGATGTCGGCGTCCAGAATCTGGCGCAGAATCTTGATGTAAAAGGCCGAGTCGTGGGCTCCCTCACAGCCTGGAGGTAGCTCCATGATCGTGACGCACACCTGATGCTTGAGTCCGGCCTCGGCGATACACCTGCCGCTGTAGACGAGATTGTCGACGTCGTTGAGTGCATCGAAGTTGCGTATGGTGGTGATGCCGTGCTTTTTGAAGAGCTCCGCGTGCATCTTGATGACGTCGCTGGGCTGGGATTCCAGACCGACGACGTTGACCCCCCGGGCCAGTGTCTGCAGTTCGACATCCGGCCCAACCGTTTTGCGGAAGGAATCCATCATGTCGAAGGCGTCTTCATTGCAGTAGAAATAGAGCGACTGGAAGCGCGCCCCTCCGCCGGCCTCGAAATACTCGATACCGGCATCCCGCGCCGCTTCCAGGGCGGGCAGGAAGTCCCTGGTGAGGACTCGGGCTCCGTACACGGACTGAAAGCCGTCGCGGAAGGCGGTGCACATAAATCTGACTTTTTTACTCACAACGGATCCCTCGCTCAAAAAAAATGGATCGACCTGTATCTCGAACTAAGTCCTCGTCCAGAAATAACTGTGACTATTCTTCTGTCTCTCCCCAGGGAAGCAGGTAATCCGAAGTCGTCAACTTATTTTTGGACTTAGCCTAACCCACCAGCACCGACCAGAGGATACCCGCCGCCACTGCCGAGCCGATGACTCCTGAAACATTGGGAGCCATGGCGTGCATGAGCAGATGGTTTTGAGGATCCTCTTTGTGCCCCACCATCTGCACGACGCGGGCGGAATCCGGCACCGCGGAGACGCCGGCAGCTCCGACCAGAGGATTGATCTTTTCGGTGAGGAAGAGATTCATGAATTTGGCAAAGAGCACGCCCCCGGCCGTGGCCACGCAAAAGGACAGAGCACCCAGACCGAAGATGAGCATGGATTGGGGCGTGAGGAAGGTCTGCGCCTGGGTGCTGGCCCCGACCGAAAAACCCAGGAGAATGGTGACGGTGTCGATCAGGCTGTGGCGCGCCGTCTCCGCCAGCCGCTCGGTCACCCCGCTCTCCTTGAGCAGATTGCCGAAGAAGAGCATGCCGATCAGGACGATCGAGCCGGGGGCGATCAGCGCGCAGATGAGAAAGGCGACGATCGGAAAGATGATCTTTTCTCGCTGCGAGACCACACGCGGAGCCTTCATGCGGATCAGGCGCTCCTTCCGGGTGGTCAACAGCCTCATGATTGGAGGCTGTATGACCGGCACCAGCGCCATATAGGAATAGGCGGCGATGGCGATCGCTCCCAACAGATGGGGGGCGAGTTTGGCCGCCAGAAAGATCGCCGTCGGCCCGTCCGCTCCGCCGATGATGCCGATCGCTCCGGCCTCGGCAGGCGCGAACCCCATATAGAGGCCGCCGATCAGAGTCAGAAAAATACCGATCTGGGCGGCCGCTCCCAAAAGGACCAGCTTCGGGTTGGAAAGCATCGTCGAAAAATCGGTCATCGCCCCGATCCCCAGAAAGATGAGGGGCGGGAAAATGCCCTGAGAAACGCCGAAGTAGATATAACTGAGCACGCTCCCCTGGTCGTAAACGCCGACCGCCATGCTGGCGATGGGGGGAATGTTCCCGATGATGCAGCCAAAGCCGATCGGCAGGAGGAGCAACGGCTCGTAATCTTTGATTATGGCCAGGCCGATAAACAGGATGCCGATGACGATCATGATCCCGTTGCCCCAGGTCATGTTCGCAAAGCCGGTCGTCCCGAGAAATTCGAACAGTATCTTCATCTAGTTAATCTTCCCGCACCCTGTTTTATGGATCGACAGACTATCGTTGCCTCTCGGCGTGGAAGGCAAAGGCGATGGCCGCCGCCAGTTCGGAATCGTCCCTCGCCTGGCGGGGGTCTGGTCGCGCTCCGTGCCCCTCGGATTCCGGATATAGCCGGGCGACTCTTTCCAAAATCTTGGGAAGCAGAAAAATGAACAGGCTGATGAGCCCCAGGGCACAGAACACGATGGACATGCCGGTGATGGCGATACCTCCACCCTGTCCATCGATTATATTTTGAAGGCTGAACTGTAGATTTTCCATATCGACATTATAGAATACTAAACAACCCGCTTCCGATCAAGGATATTGGGCGTTATTTCCGAAAAATTAACGCTTTATGATCCTCCGGTGAATTAAATCTTCGCGGACACCTGATCGCTCTCCTGCAGCAGTTTTTCCACCTCTTCTATCAGTTTCTCTTCACCGCCCGGACCGAAACCCACGGTCTGGAAACGCATCATCCCCTGGCGATCGATCAGGTAGACGGCCGGGATCCCCCGCACGCCATAGGCCGCCTGCACCTGTGAATCAGCATAGAGGACCGGAAAGGTATACCCCTCCTTATCGACAAAGGGGAGCACTTTCTCTTTCTGGCTGTCCGTGCTGATCGCCAGCACCACCAGTCCTCGTTCCCGATACTCTTCGTGGAGTTGCTGAATGTGAGGCAGTTCCTGCAGACACGGGCCGCACCAGGTCGCCCAGAAGTCGACCAGAACAACCTTGCCCCGCTGGTCGGCCAGAGATATCTGGTCTCCATCCAGATCTTCCAGGGAGAAACTGGGAGCGGGCTCTCCCGTGGGAACCGTCTTGGCTCCCGCCGGCCCCACCCCAACTTCCAACTCCGCCAAATCGAGCCCGATATCCACCGTCACCACCACCGTCACCAGAGCCACCAGGACGCATAGCCCCAGACCTGCGATCGCGTTCCTCTCCCGTATTGACATAAACAAATCCTCCTTTGCGGAATTGTTCCCGCTCTACATTCCTGCCATCATCTGCCTGAAGAGATCCGCGAGGAAGGCAAAACCGACGATGGCGCCCACCGCCAAAAGCCAGTACAGAACACCGATGCACCCGGCCTTGCGCATGGAGAATCCGTACACCCGCTGCACCCCCACAATCGTCAGCCCCAGCGACCAGAAGGAGAACAGCTCGATCTCTCCTAACAGGGCGCGCAGAGGAGCATTCCCTGCACCCAGACCCGGCAACAGACCCGCCAAGCTCGTTACCATACCATCCCAGGGACTCGAAGCCTGCACCCCGCCGAATCCGGTTCCGATAGCCATCGCGATACCGGTGAGCAGCATCTCCGGCAAAAAGGCGTAGCCCACGACGGAAATCAGCGGATAGAACGGAACCCGATCTCCAGAGATACGACCGAGACCCCAGATCGTCCCCCCGCGGATCAGCCAGCTGAGGTAGGCAGCGATCAGGACGGCAAGGGTGGTAAACATCGGCATGACGATCATCGTCGCAATCTGGGCTCCGATAGGCAACCCTCCCCCTGGGAAACCACCCAGTCCGGTGAGCATCTTGCCCAACATTATCACCGCCGCCAGCAGAGACGAAACCATTACCAGACAGAAAGGCCCAACCCAGTCCGGCTTCTCGGCCACCTCCTGCAAGGTGAGCCCCGGAGAGAGAAGGATACCCCCAAGAAGCTCACGGCGTCGAACCAGCGGCACCAGGCAGGCCAGGATCACCGCGCCAAAGAGGGCCAGCCCGGTGGTAAAGGGCCAGGTGGGCAAGGTAGAACCGATCTTTTTGGGCGCAAAATCGATCCCATCGACCTGTTCACCGGCCTGGAGACCGCCGACCGTGAGGGTATCTCCTCCGGTGGCGTCTACCACCAGAACCCGATAAGATCCCGGCTCGACCCAGGTCAGGTAGCGCCCATCGATATCGGTAGTCACTCTCTTCCGCGTTCCCCCTTCCTCCGCTTCTACCAGGATGTCGACTCGCGCCCTGGGAGAGCCGTTGGGAAAGGTCACCCGGCCGGTTATGGAGATCAAGCTGGGGGCGAAATCCACCCCCTCGATCTCCTCGCCGGCCTGGAGATCTACCGCAATCGGCTCTCTCCCTTCGGCCTGTGCGACCGAGAGATAATAGGTGCCCGCGGGCAGCTTGATCCGGTACCCTCCATCCTCCCCCGTTGCCACCCTCCCCCACATTTTCCCCTTGCGGTCCCTCATATACACCTCGATCCCGGACCAAGGTGACCCATCGTTCGGCCGCGTTACCTGCCCGGCGATCGTTCCCAGGACGGCGGCACTTTCGATTAAGACCAGATCCCCGAGAAGTCCCCCATTCCGATCCTTTCTCACCCCAAAGGGAGCCCAGCAGACCCAGGCGGAATTTTCCCGTTCTCCATCCTTGTCTACCGCCACCACATCGAAACCGACCGTCGTACCAACAGCCAGCGCCGTTGGCGAATCGGGGTACTGGTCGAACAGTTCAATCCCCCATTCGTAAACCGTGACATCCCCCTCGCGCCCGACCATCCCTCTGGTTCGAGTCGTGGTGATATCTCCATCCCTCAGGTTGGGATTGGCCCCCGGGGCCGCGCTCCGAATGACATCTCCATAGCTTCCCCCGGGAGGGCACATCACATACTGCATTGCCACCCCGTCGTCGTGCCGGCCGTTGACGAAGACCTCGCAGGCATCGGTACTCCACTGATTTGCCGAACTGACGAACAGGGCGTCGTCGCGGACCCGGACGGCCAGATAGAGCAGGCTCTCCCGCGCATCGAAACCCACCATGAAACTGGGGCTCAGGTCGGCACTGGCAGTCAGATCCTCGGCATCGATATCGGTCGGCCCATAGGCCTGCTGGTGGTTGAGGATCGGGTATTCGACCATCTCCTCGGGCCAGTCGCCCAGCTTTCCGTCGATCTGAATCCCCGTCAGAGGAATGGCAAAGGCCATCGCTCCGCCATGATGGGCGTGGGAGACTCCGGCCCCGCTGCAGCAAACCACCAGCACCAGTGCAAATCGGAAAAACGTATTCATCTCGTCATCTCCCGGGAACCCGTTTCTCGAATACCAACGAGCACCTCGCGAATTCGAAGCTATTCCCAGACTGGCCAGTCGCTCTCCTGTAGCCGCTTCCACAGTCGGTCGAAATCCCCGGTCCCGTCGTCCTCCCACTCGTCCAGCCGCACGCCCGGAGCAAACGATTCGTCCACCCCCTCCTTCATCAGTCGCTCCGCCTGTTGCAGGTTTCGATAGTAATGCACGAGTCCTCCGGGCAGGGAGATCACCGAAATGTGCCGGGGCCATTCCACCGCCGGAGTACCCCGATATCTCTCGACCGCCCCTTCATCCAGTTCAACCCCCAACCCTGCCCCCTCCGGCACTTTCATGAATCCGCGCTGCACCGGGTGCGGCTCCACGATCAGATCGTCCTCGTACAGATGGCTCCCCGTCACTCCCGGCAGCGTCGCCGTCGGCATCACCGCCCCCAGTTGGCAGGCAAAGGCCGCAGTGATCCCGGTCCCCACGTACTGCAGCAGAATCGGCGTATTCGCAGCGGCGAACACCCAACCGGAGGCCAGCGCATCCTTGATCCGCTCGTGGCTGCATAGCGCCCCCTCGAAATCTCCTGCGCGCAGCCCGGTCCACGGCCCCGAGGGCTGGCGTGACGCTCCCTCGCACACCGTCTTGACCCCGTGCAGGTAAAACGGAATGCGAATCTCCCTGTGCAGCCGCCGCCATCCCTCGATATCGTAGGCGAAGATCGGCTCCTCCACTCCTTTGACCACCGGGAATTCTTCCAGCGCCCGCAGCACCGGCAGCGCCTTCTCCACGCAGATCAGCGATCCGTTGAAATCGAATTCCACCCTGAAATCCGGCGGTGCCACCTCCTGGATGGCGGCGGACAGTTCGACTACGTCGTAGAAGGCGCGCGCCTTGCACTTCAGTCCTCGGTACCCCTGCGCCGCAGCGAGCTCCACCTCGGCGACCGTATCCTCCAGTGACATACAGGGCATCCACCAGCCCATCGATACCCACTGCCGCACCTGCTGTCCCATCAGCTTCCAGGCCGGCAGCTCCAGATGCTTGCCCATCAGGTCGTAGCAGCCCATGTCGAGATTGAACGGACCGGTGCCCATGACGTGATCGAACGGATTGGTCCCTCTGTAGCGATCCAGCTCCCCTTCGGCGTAGGGAGGCCCGACGTTCTCGGCCAGACCGACCAGACCGGTATCGGTATGGAATTTGTAGACCGTCACCTCCTCGGTCATGGCGAAGTGATAGCAGCGTTTGCGACTGCGTTCTCCATACGGCACGCGCAGGGGAATGACTTCGATTTCGGTGATCTTCATGAGAGTCTGCTCCCAGTCCTGGAATCGTCCTCGCGGGAATTCGGGTTGTATGTCGCTTTAGATCTTCCTACATTGAGCCGGAAGATACGAAAAACGACGGTCGAGTTCTCATTTTTTGAACATCGAGAGGAAACCCATGCCCCAGTTGAAACCGATCGAACGCCCCCCCCCCGAACTGATCCAGCCGTTCTGGGAATTCGGCACCGCCACCATCAGCTCCGCTCTGCGCGAAGTCTGCGACATCCGTCGTGCCTTCATTACCGGACCGGTCGCCTATACCCCCGGCCTCAAAACCGTGGGTACCGCCGTCACCTTGAGCTTTCTACCCAAACGGGAGGACGTGATCTCCGGCCGTGCCGAGGAGGAGCAGGAGGTCCGCTCCGCCCTCTGGGCGGCGGTTATCGCCACGCAGAAAGGAGACGTTCTGGTGGTCGACGCCCGGGGCAATATGCAGACCGGCTGCCTGGGCGGCATGCTGATGACCGGCATCCACGCCAAAGGGGCCACCGGGCTGGTAGTAGACGGCTGCGTCCGCGATACCCCCGAGGCGAGAGCACTCGGACTCCCCCTCTTTCTGCGCGGCGCCACTCCCCACAACGCCAGCCACTTCGAAATGTACCCCTGGGACTACAACGTGGCCATCGGCTGCGGCGATATCCTGGTAGTGCCGGGAGATATCATCGTCGGCGACGACGACGGCGTGGTGGTCGTCCCTCCCAAGGTCGCCCCCGAGGTGATCGACTATTGCCGGACTCGGGAGGGACGCGAGGACTTCGAGAGGATCAAACTCCGGGAGACCGGAGATATCGAAAAATACTATCCGCTCAATGCCGAAGGTCAGAAGGAATACGAGGAGTGGCTTCGCAACCAGCAAGAGCAGCGCTGAAAAGAGGAGTTCTACCATGCGCCAAAAACGTACGATCTACTTCAACGACGCCCGCCACTACTACCTGTTCGTCTTCGAGCCCCCCATGACCCTCCAAGACGCCTGGCTACCGATCGACGAAATCGCCGGCACCGCCGTGGACACCTTCGTCTACGGCGTCGAGCGCGGCGACGGCCTGTTCTATCCCTCGCGCGTGGGCATGCGCTTCGGCCAGGACATCCAGCCGTTCCAGATGGCCGCCTACTGGCGGACCTGGCACAATATGCAGAGCCTGATCGATCGGGACCTGGATCCCCTACAGGTTCTCATCGACCGCGCCCACGAAAAAAATATCGACTTCATCCCCAGCCTGCGCATGGTCAGCCACGGCGGCATGGATCCGGCGCACCGACTGGAAAACGGAGGGCGCGGCCTGGTTCACCCGGAAGTCCGCGACCACCAGTTTGCCGTCCTCGAAGAGCTGACGACCGAATATCCCACAGAAGGGGTGGAACTCGACTTCGCCCTGCCCGGAGGCTCACCCCGCGTCTTGCGCCCCGAAGATGTGCCCTCCGCCACCCCGCTCATCACCGACTACGTCGAAAAGATCTCCGAGATGGTGCGGGGTCGTCCAGGGGGAGCCGGACAGGTCGGGGTTCGCGTATTGCCCACCGAGGAGATGAACCTGGATCAGGGTCTGGACGTGCGCTCCTGGCTCGAGCGCGGCCTCATCGACTTCGCCGTGCCCCTGCGCTACGGCTATATGATCCTGGATCCCGACCTGCCGATGGACTGGCTGATCGAAGCCGCCCACGTTTCCGACACGGCCGTCTACGGCATGCTCCAGCCCTACGTCTGCGACGAACAGACCAGCGCCCCTCAGCGCGTCTGGCCAACCCCCGAGCAAATGCGCGCCGCCGCCGCCAGCTACTGGTCGCGCGGCGTCGATGGCCTCTACACCTGGTTCATGCGCTGGCCGCTGGGAGACACCGAACGCCGGATACTGACCGAGCTGGGCGATCCCGATCTAATCGCAGAAGAAGACAAGCACTACGTGCTGGCCAGAAACGTCCAGACCGACCCCACGGCGCACTACCAGGTGCACCTCCCCGTCGAAATCGCCGCCTCGGACACAGGCACCCGCCACCCGATCCCCTTCCACATCGCCGACGACGTCGAGGGAGCGAAAGACCGCATCCGGCAAATTCAACTGAAACTCAACATCACCGACCTGGTCTCCGCCGACCGAATTTCCATCCATCTCAACGGCCAGTCGCTCGCAGGGGAGATCTGTCGGCGCTCCTGCGGCTCTGATATCGCCCCCTATATCGGCCAGTGGCTGGAGTTCGACCTTCGGGACGTCCTTCCCCGTAAAGGGGAAAATCTGCTGGAAGTTTCCCTCGACCAAAGGGTAGAAGGACTGGTGGGGCCACTCAGGGTCGAACAGGTGGAAATAGTCGTCGAATACGGCCCCTATCCCTCCCGTTTCCCCTGATGATGGGAGCGAATGGACCCGGAAAGTTAAAAATGCACCCGTCCGCAAAATTCTACATCCAAACGATTTGAGGGAGAATGAAAATCTTCATTTCGGCAGATATCGAGGGGATCAGCGGCATCGTCTCCGAGGAAGAGGAAAATCCCTATTTGCCGACCATATAACCCATCACCTCTTTGAGGTAATCCAACTTGGCCAGCAGTATTTCCATCGGCACCCGATTCTCGCCGGGGATTTCCAGATTCACCAATCCTTCGTAGGGCAGTTCCTTCAGTGCGCTCATCACCACCCCCCAGTCCACCGTGCCGCGACCGTACGGCATGAGGTGCTGGTCGCTCTTCCCCTCGTTGTCGGCGATATGTAGCGCCTTCAGACGAGAACCCGCACTGCGAATAAAACCGGCCTGGTCGCCGCTCGCCATATTCAGATGGCCGGTGTCCAGACAGATTCCCAGATTCTCCTCCCCAACCGCCGTGATGATGGCCAGCAGATCCTCCGCCTCCGGCGTCCCCGAAACGTTTTCCAGACTGATGACCAGCCCGGTATCCCGCGTGTGCTCGCACAGCTGCCGCAACACCTGCACCTGGCGCTCGAAGATCTCTTCCGCACCGGCGTTCCTGCGTCGCATCTCGTTCCCTCCCGGATGCAGCACCCCGGCGCGCACTCCGATCGCCGCGAACAGGTCGAGCCATTTCTTCAGCAAATCCAGCATCTCATCCTGCCCATCCGTGGTAATGTCACAGGTCAGCCACAGGTGTCCCTGCGGGAAAGAGATACCCTTATCCACAGCAAACTGCGCAAACTCCTGCCCCACCTTCGCCGGATCACCCCGCTCCAGCAAACTCTCCCCGTGCTCGGTGGACAGCTCCAACTGAAACCATTCCTTTTCGGCGAAGCGCTCCACCATCTCTTCCAGAGAACATTCGATCAGATAACTCGTCCACATTCCAGGTTGCATATCTTCTCCTTTTTTTATTAAGAACGAATAAGCCTCAAACCAGTTTATCACACTTCGGGCAATCCATCAAGTAGATCTCCCGAATGTCTTTTTCACTCTCTTTTTGAGCAGGTTTATTCCCCGGAGTTGGCAGTGCCGGAAGGGGAACCCATATTATGGCTCGTTCCAGGTCGATCAAAGACAACGGGAGGAAAATATGCGACAACACTGTCAGATGATCCAGGATGAATCGACTGCGCTATTGAGGAGAATTCGATGACTGAAAAATTCTGGTTCAACCGAATGGTGGAACACTGGACCCCGCCGCAGCGCCTCGATCTGGTCGAGCACGTTCGCCGGGGACGGCTACAGGTGGTGCAGACCGGCAACTTCGGGCCGCAGCTCTACAGCCTGGCCGACGATCCGACCGTCGACCGTTCCTGGGTCGGTATGCCGCTGATCGGCCTGCGGGAGAATCTGGACTACATCGGCGATCTGATCCCCCGCGTCCAAGAGGCCGGTGCCCGCTTCATCGGCCAGCTGAGTATGGCCTGGCACTACGGCGATCATCTGGAAGACAAGGGACTCTTCGGCGTCTGGAAACAGATCTGGACCGACGACCTTCTCGGCCCTGCTCCCTGCTCCGATCCCACCGCTCCCCAGCAGTTCCTGGCCGATGGCTCCCCGCGCCGCTGGGCCATCGAAGGGCGACCGTACTACGCCTACAGCGGCTGCATGTGCAACCCGCACTGGCTCGCAACCCTCAAACCGATGGTCCGCAAGGCGATCGAACTGGGCGTGGACGGCTTCAACGTCCACCACAACTTCGAAAACTTCTGCGCCTGCGACTACTGCCGCGACTACGTCATATCCCATCTGCAGAAAGAATTCTCATCCGAAGACCTCAAGCAGATACTGGGAACATCCGATCCGGCTTCGATCGGAGATCCGCTGATTCCGATCCCGGAATGTCCCCCCGAGTTGAAGCAGCGCTTCGGCCTTTTCAATCGTCGTCTGGCCAACATCCGGCGCAAGGAGGCGTTCGACGACATCTTCATCACCTACGGCCGCTCCCTGAAACCCGATCTAATGCTGGCCCAGTGGTATCACAAATACGATTTCAAGCCGCACGATGAACGCTCCCTGCTCCCCGATGAAATGTGGGCAAAAGACGAGGATTACATCTGGTACAGTCAAGGGGGCAACAAGGGGGTAAGTTCCATCCGGCACGGCTATCTGGCTGACATGGGTCTGCCCGCCCGTTACACCTACGCTGCAGGAGAAGGTCGCCCTTTTATCATCAATAAATACGACTACCGCCGTTGGCGCCTCTCCATCGCCGAAGCGGCCGCCAACCACTTCGCCGGCCCCGCCTTCCACTGGGCGGATGAGGGAAACCCCGATTTCTCCCTCGAAGACTACTGCGCCCCCGTCTTCCGCTATCACCGCTTCCTCGCCGATCACCAGAATCTAATCCACCCCGCTCGCCCCTGGTCGCAGCTGGCATTGGTATATCCGCGCCGCGCCGAATTCGCCGGAGAAACCGATTCCCTCGAACCGCTCAAACGCCTGGGCCGCCTCCTGGAAGACGACCACATTCTCTTCGACATCATCCTCGACGAACAGCTGGAAGAACGGCTGGACGATTATGACACTCTGATTCTGCCGGATATCGTCCGCCTGAGCCCCGAAGAAGCCAAAGCGCTGCGCAGCTTCGTTCAGAGGGGAGGAAAACTGATACTGACAGGAAAGACAGGCACATGTAGAAAGGATGGAGAGCAGCACTCGGAGGATCCGTTCGCGGCCTGGCGTCCGACTTCTCCGGAGGACACTCCGATACGGTCGACAGTAACAACCCAAATCTCAGCATCGGCAGGGGAAGAAGAAAATGCCTGTAGTTGCCGGTCGGCAGCGGATGGGCGCGTGCTCTGCCTGTCCACTGTCCCCCTCGATATGGAAACGGCCGAAATCCGCCCGGGCACCGAACTACTCGTCTACCCACCGCTCGAACGAGACCCCTTTGGGCAGGGTTTTCTCCAGGAACTGCATTCCCTTCTGGAACGGAGCTGGCTCACTACCGACGCCCCCTGGTACGTGCGCGTGCGCGCCTGGCATCCCGAGTCCGAAACCGCGCTTGTGCTGCACTGGGTCAACTACTGCCAGGACGAGGATTCCGCCATCGAAGTACCCCATCCCACCGGTCCACTTCAGGTGGAATGTCGAATCCCGGACAGTTGCGAAGTGGAAGGGGTGGAGTGGCTCTATCCCGAAATGGCGAACCCGGTGTCTCTCGACTTCACAAAACAGGGAAACGCGGTCTCGTTTGCCATCCCGTCCCTGGTGGTCTACGGCCTCAGTGTGCTCCGCTTGCGAGAAAATTGAGTCTGGATGCATGGTACCGCCAGTCTATCATCCTCTTCGCCATGCTGGTGGTTTGTCAAATAAAAACTTTGACAAATTATGATCAGGATCTTTTAGTAAATTAAGATATTTACGTGATTTCCGAGGACCAGAAATTTTGTTGACAGACTAGTAATTTCGACAGAGTTGCGATCAGAATCTTACGTAGATTCAAGTATTTACACGAATCCCAATCCCTGAAATTAGGCTTGACACTCTACGGGTGCGGCTCTTACCAGAAAACATTCATATGCCTCCAAAATCGCGGTTTCGCCCGGCCTTTTTTCTCTGTCGTCTGTGCGCCATCGCCCTCTTTCTCATCCTCTCGACTGATACTTCCATGACGGAATCCCAACAGTATCCCACCAGCCTGACCGCCACCTGCGGAGACATGTCCCTGCGCTACGATCTCCACCAGGGGATATCGCTAACGGTCCACGGTATCGAAATGATTCGCGGTAGTTCGATCTGGATCATGAAGCCGGGATGGGTCGGCCGCCTCTACGGCGCAGTGGACAACCCCCGCATCTTCGCGGATGCGACCATCACCACCGCAGAAGATGGTCGCAAGACGATCCTCATCCAGCATCGGCTGCCGGATGAAACTCCCGGCTCCTTCGAGGGGACCCAGACCATCACCCTGCACCCCGACAACAGGATCGAATTCCTGCTGGATTTTAGAATGATCGAGGACGTTCCCGCCATCATCGAATGGACCGTGGGCCAGATCAACTCCGCCCCTCTGATCGGCGCTTCCTATTCGGCGACTACCTCTTCGGGAGATGTTTCCGGTGTGGTCCCGGTGGAAGCCCCGAGCCCGGACGTCGAGGCGAGCAGTCTCGCCAACGGCCTGCGCGAGTTGACCATCGGTTCGCGCATCGGGCCGATACTCTTCGCGGGGAACGAGGAGGCCCACCTGCGCTTCTTCGACTACAGGAAAAATCGCTTTGCCAACGACGCCAAGCCGATCTTCTGGTTCGGCCGTCTGGGCACTCCCCTCGAATACGGCGAGGAGTACCGCTACTACTCCCGCATCGACTTTCCCGACGCAGTCGCCCCGATTTCACAAGCCGTCGATTCCGTGGAAGCCCGAGTCGCCATAAAAAACGAGGAGAAGGCCCTCGTCCCCAATCAGAGAAACGACGTCATCATACCCACTCCCAAGGAGCTGACGTTCACCGATCACTCCCTGCCCCTCGACGCGCAGACGACGATATTCGTGGGCGATGACCCATCACCAGAGACAGAGAAGGCGGTCAAGTTCATCCTCCGGGAGATGGACGACATCTACAACCTGCGAATGAACGTGAATCGTCGACCGCTGCCGGCGAAACTCCCCCCGGGTTCCATCCTGCTGGGCGAAGTCGACCGTCTCGAGAACGCTTTCAACATCTGCGCCCCCGGGCACCTCAAACTGCCCGAATCGGCTGAAGGCTATCTGCTCCACGTAGATGGAAACGTAGCGGCCATCTCGGCGAAAACGGGTCGGGGAATTTTCCACGGTGCGACCACCCTCGTGCAACTGGTGACGCTGGACGAAACCGGAATGGCTCTCCGCGGAGCCGCTATCAGGGACTGGCCCTCCCTCCCCTTCCGCGGCATCCACTGCCTCTCCGGCAGGGATACAGCAGACGAGATCTCCCGGGCCCTCCGCACGCTGATGGCCCGATTCAAAATCAACAATCTGGTCTGGGAGTGCGAATACATCATCTGGGACTCGGCACCGGAGATCGCCCACAGCCACTACGGCATGCCCAAGCCGGATGCCGCTATGGTCGTGCAGGCGGCCAAAGAAAACCTGGTGGAGATTACCCCTCTGGTGCAGTCCCTCGGACATAGTGAGTGGATCTTTGTAAACGGTCGCAATCTGGACATCGCCGAAGACCCGGAAACCCCCTATGCCTACTGTCCGACGAACGAGCGCTCCTACGATTTCATCTTTTCCGTATACGAGGAGGCACTCGAGCTCTTCGACCATCCGGCGATCTTCCACATTGGCCACGACGAAGTGACCATGCGCGGCCGTTTCCCCTGGCGCAGCAGGAAAACCGGCAAATCCGTGACCGAACTCGTGCTCGCAGACATCGACAGACTGAAGTCCTGGTTCGACGAGCGCGGTGTGCGCCTGATGATGTGGGGTGATATGTTCCTCACCCAGGGAGAAGCCCCCGACGCCACCTTCGCCCACACGGCGGCAGAAGCGCAGGAACGCCGCGCTCTCCTCCCCAAGGATATCCTCATCGCCGACTGGCATTACAATCCCGTACCCCCCGAAAAATATACCTCGCTGCAGATCTGGAAGGACGCCGGCTTCACCGTGGTAGGAGCCCCCTGGTACAATCCAGTAAACATCCGCAATCACACTTTACAGGCTATCGAAGTTGGGGCGGAGGGGATGCTGCAAACAACCTGGGCGGGATTCAACTTCAAGATCGACGGCAACGAACAGGCATGGTTTCAGTACTACGCCTACATCACCGCCGCGCACTACTTCTGGTCAGGCGACCAGAGCGCGCCGGACGAACTCCCCTTTCGGCCCCAGGACGCCTTCCTGAAGGCCTGGTTCGGCGACAGGCCATTGCGCCAACCCAAAGAGGGTTTCTTCGTCGATCTCTCCCCCGTTGCCAATCGCTCTCTGTCCGACGACGGACCAGGGGCGGGCTGGTTCGGATACGGTGAATCCCTGGATCTGAGCAGCTTTCCCGCCGATCGCGACCTATTCGGGGAGACCCGCTTCCAGATCAAATCCAACCGAGATCACAACTCGGCGTTGATTCTCTCGGGACGCCTCAACCCCAAGGGGACATTCCCCCGGCAGGCGACGTTGACCTTTGCCTACGGTATCACCGCCTCGGAGCTGCATTTCCTCAGCGCCTCTCCCCTGGCCGGGAACGAATTGGAAAAAATCGGCGCGATCGAAATCGTCTATACCGACTCTACCGCCGCGACGCTTGAGCTGATCTACGGGCGCAACATCTTCGCCCTCAACGACGACCGCATCGGACGCGATACCCGCATCGCCTGGACCGGTCGGACTGCCGCCGGTGCCGGCGTTCACCTCTGGGATCTGAAATGGGAAAACCCGAGCCCGAAAAAGACCATAGAGAAGCTGGTCTTCACTTCGAGGGAATCCTTCGCCACACCGGCAATCCTGGCAGTAACGGGGGTTAAATAGCAAATAGCTCGGGAGCAAATAATGTGCGGAAAATAGATCGGCTTCAGATCCCGGAAAAATGCCCTCTTCAACTCGGATCACTCACCCACCCAAGCCTCCCTCCTCGTACCGAGAAAAAGGGGTTTCCACTCCCAATTCGCCGGCGATCTCCTCCAACAGCTGTCGGTGCTCGTCACCAACCGGAATACCCGCCTCCCGGTTCTCCTTCTCCCACTGCCACTCCATCCCCCCGGCCAGTTCCGCCCGCTCCATCCCCGGCAGCGGTTTCATCCCCCTGGCCTCGCCGATAAAGCGATCCATCTCGCTCTTCAGCTCCTCCACCGGCATGAAGTGGCCGACATCGACGACGATGATAAAAGCGCCCTGGTTCGATTCCCACTGCGACTGCGCCTCCTGGAACTCCGGCTTGTAGATGCCGGCGAACACCCCTCCCAGGGCTCGGATCACCGCACCCAACCCCATCCCCTTGAAGATGGAGGATGGAAACTGCGCAAAGAACTCCTCGCTGTACTGAACGATCCGTCCTCCCATGTCCAGCACCAGAGGCGGCTGCTCCCCGGCCGGAACCGCCACGCTGACCGGTGACCCTCCGGCGGCGCCGTAGATCCTCCCCTCCGGCTTGGCAAACGAGCGGTGCGACGACATCGCCATGCCGATGCAGTCGTGCTCCAGCGCCAGACGAGAGTAGTTTCCGGCGGCGCCGAAGTGATAGTGATTGCGCGTCGTCACCGCGGCGATCCCGCAGTTTTTTGCCTTGGCAATAGCCTGCTCCGTGCCCCGATAGCAGGGTCCGTACCCCAGCCCTCCATCCCCGTCCAGCACCAGCGCTCCCGGAGACTCGCTGACCGTCTGGATCTCGGGCCGCGGGTTGACCGCTCCCTCCTGAATCTTGCGGATATACCTCGGAGTCTGCCGCGTCCCGTGGCTGAAGACGCAGCGCAGGTCGTTCTGCGTCAGGATCTCCCCCATAAACCCGGCATCCTCCGACGACATCCCCGCTTTCTCGAACAGTGCGGCCACCAGCCGCTGCATCTCCTCGGCCGGCAGCCGCATCCCCTTTTCGGGCGGACGGTTCCTCATATGCTTCGGCATCGCTGCTACTCCCTCCCCGGTATTACTTCGTTGCCCTCACGATTGCTTTGTCTCTGCCAGCAGCGTCTGCGCCAGAATGATCTCCGCCACCTCCATGGTCTTGACCGCATCCCCGAAATGGGAAGGGGGCAACGTGCCGCTCTTTACCGCGTCGATGAACTGGCGATTCTTCGCCTGAAAGCCGCCATACACGAAATTTTCGTCGCTGCCGGCCTCCTCCTTCGTATCGTAGATCACCCCTTCGACATCCCCGTCGGCGTACACGATCCCCTTCCCTTCGTGCTCCGCCTCGACGAAGATCCCGGGCGCGTGCATTTCCACGCTGAAGATCCGCTTGCCGCTGGTCCAATTGTTCAGCATCACCCCGGTCGCCCCGTTGTCGAAGTGCAGCATGGCGAGGATGAAGTTGATATTCGGCACGCCGATTCTCCGCGTCTGGCACTGGACATCCACCACCTCTCCCCCGCAAATCCAGCGCAGCGTATCGATGGCGTGCACCCCATCGTCCATCATATGGTCGCGTGCACCCAGGAACGGCGTCGGCGACCATTTGTAGAATTTGCACATCGCATGACTGATCGGGCCGCGCTTCAAGCACTCGTCGTGCAACCGCATCACCATCGGGCAGGAGCGGCGCTGAAAGCTGACCTGGGTGATGCAGCCGTGCTCCTCGGCCACGTGCGCCAGCGAGCGCGCCTGGTGAATGCTCAGCCCCATCGGCTTCTCGATGTAGAGATGCAGCCCCTGGTTCAGGCACCACATCCAGATGTCGTACATGATGTGCGGCTGGCCGATGACGTAGACCGCATCCGGCGCCATCTCGTCGATCATCTGCGGGTAGCTGACATACCGCTTTTCCACGCCGTATTTGTCGGCTGTCCCGTGCAGCCGATCATCCAACAGGTCGCAAACGGCGACGATCTCCACGTCGTCCAAAGAGGCCAGAGACGGATAGTGGACACTGTTGGCCATATTGCCGGCACCGATCATCGCCACCCGCACCTTCTTGGACTTCTTCTTTTTTACAGGCACCCGTTTGCGGGCCGAGGTCTTTCGCCTGGTCTCCGCCTTCTTCTTTTCTCCGGATTGATTCTTGGCCATGATTCCCCTCCGTTATTCTTTCGCAGTCTCAGGCGAACAGCGACTTGGCAAAGGCGATATCCTGCCGACACAGCCGCTCCACCGCCTCCTCGTCGCTGTACTCGGCGGTCAGGCAGAGCACGCCGCTCCACTCCCGCTTCTTCAGCTCGTTGGCCACTCGCGTCCACGAGGCCAGCCCCTGCGGTCCCGTAGTCCAGAACGGACGCCAGGTCACATCCTCCGCCTCCGGTCCGGTCGCCCGCCGCCAGAAGGCGTTCTTGAAGTTGACCATGCACAGGTGCGACCAGACGATGTCGAGAGCCAGCTCCGGTTCCTCTCCGTTGAGCGCGTTGTGGGCGGCATCCCACACCGCCGCGATCTGCTTCGGATCGTATTTCTCAATCAGATGCCTGAGCCCCATGGCATTGGCAATGCACCGGCCGCAGTGGTTCTGAATGCCCAGAGTTACACCGTGCTTTTCGAGCAACGGCACCAGTTCGTCGTATTCCCTCTGCAGACGCGCCTCTCCCTCCATATATCCCTCGTCCCCACCGATGGAGACGCAGATGCGGATAATCGGCACCCCCGCTTCGGCGCAGGCGGCCATAGTCACTTCGTCGGTCGGCCCGGCGATACTGGCGATCCCCACGCCGCAATCGGCCAGCTGTTTGACCGCCTCCGGCAATCCCTTCGCCACGTTCTCCGGTTCCACCTGATAGCCGGGCCGCACCGGCAACTCGATGGAGTCGAAACCCATATCCTTGACCAGATTCCCCAGCTCTACCGTCGATATGCTCTGCCAGGGTTTGGTGAACACCGCATAGCTGATTCCATCTTGGCTCATTTTTCAATCCCTCCAGTTTTCCCTGTAATGATACGCGAAGAGCCGATCCGTCACCGCGGCCGGCCCTTCACACTTTATCCTTCATCTCTAACTGTTCAGGATATCCTCACTCAGCACCGTTGGGCACCAGAACTTCTCGATAAACTCGACGATCAGCCGGGTCCCCTCCCAGTGGCCGACGTAGGGCGGTTTGGCCGGGTTGTACATGGCGTCGGTCAGATCCCGCACCAGCGCCACCCTCTTGCCCCAGCGCACCATCTGCTTGATGGCGAAAGAGCGGCCGAGAACGCACATATTGGTGTGCACCCCCATGATCAGCAGTCGGTCGATCTTTCGGCTGGTCATAAAGCTGAATACCTCTCTGCCGTTGTCCGAAATCACATCCCGGCTGTAGTCGATCTCAATCCCCGGATGCTGCCGCATCCAGGCCTTGTGCCAGTCCGGCTCCCGCGTATCCGACCCTCCATCCGACGAATCCACCGGCTGCGGCGGATCGTCGTGCTCCAGATCGGGAGGTGGATCGATCACAGGCACCCCCAGAATGCGTTGCCGCGCCTCTGTATCCGCGTAGAACTCCATACTGTCCGAAGGGGCGTGGATGATCTGCACTCCCAGGGATCGCGCCTTTTTCACCACCCGATTCATGCGCGGCACCATCCCATCCACCCGTTCCGTCGCTCCCCGACTCCAGTGACAATCCCACACATCGCACAGCAGCAGTCCGGTCGAGGTGCAGGGCCAGGCCTGCACCTCGTTCCGCACTCGCCAGTCATTGTGCTCTCCCTCGTCCAACCCCAGCCTCTGACTACGCAGTCCGAGCTCGAGCACCTTCATCAGAACGTTCCATCCACGTTCATCGGTCCCCCTCCAGTATCCTTCGCCTTGGAGGTGGCCACCCGCTTCTGCAGTTCTTCGTAGAACAGATCCTCGTCCACCGGGACATCCACCCAGTCATCGGTCCAGGTCGACAGCATCATGGCGTTCGACAGCTCCACCCCGTGAATCCCCTCCGTCCCCTTGGCCAGCAGCGGCGTCCCCTGCAGGATGCCCCTTATCCAATCCTTGGTGATCCCGATGTGCCCCTCTCCTCCACTCTTGAAGGGGACCTCGCACTTCCACACCTCGGGGCTCCCAAATCCCCCTTTCCACTCCTTGAGGAACTTGCTGGCCGGCACCCGCGTGCGCCAGAAGTCGATCCGCCCCCCCTCCATCACCACCTTGCCGTTGTCCGCCGAAATCTCCAGCCGATTTGTTCCGGGTGCTTCTCCGGTGCTGGTCAGAAAGACGCCGGTCGCCCCATTTTCGTACTCCACGTACGCGGTCACGTCGTCTTCCACCTCGATATCGTGGTATTTGCCGAAGTGACAGAAAGCGCGCACCCGCTTCGGCATGCCGCAGATCCACTGCCACAGGTCCAGGTTGTGGGGGCACTGGTTGACCAGCACGCCTCCCCCTTCTCCCGCCCAGGTCGCCCGCCAGCCACCCGAGTCGTAGTAGCTCTGCGCCCGGAACCAGGAGTTGATGATATAGACCGTCCTCTTGATCTCTCCCAATTCACCCGACTCCACCAGTTCCTTGAGCTTCTGGTGCTGTCCCAGCGTCCGCTGGTTGAACATCACCCCGAAGACCAGGTCGCTCTTTTCGGCCACCTCGTTCATCTCCCGCACCTGCTTGGTGTACACCCCCGCCGGCTTCTCGCACAGCGGGTGCACCCCATTCTCCATCGCCTGAATCGCCAGCGGCGGATGAAAGTAGTGCGGCGCAGCGATAATCACCGCATCCACGCACTTTGCCGCGAACAAATCGTCGGCGTTCTCGAAACACTTCAGCTTTGTCCCGTACTTCTCCTCGGTACCCTTCAACCGCTCCGGATCGATGTCGCACAAAGCCACCAATTCCGCATTCGCCACCTCGTTATTCGTCAGATACCGTGCGTGATGACTCCCCATCCCCCCGTGCCCGATAATCCCAAGCCGAACCTTATCCATCTCCTATTCCTTTCCCGATTATTCTTTAACAGCTCCCAACGTAATACCTTCGACAAACTCCTTCTGCATCCACAAAAAAAGCGAAATAACCGGCACCACCGCCAGCGTCGTCCCCGCCAGCAGCACTCCGTATTCCTCCTGATAGGTGCTGATCAACGACCGCAACCCCACCGGCAGCGTAAAATGCCCCTCGTCCAGCAGCACCATCGACGGCCACAAAAAGTCGTTCCACCGCCACAAAAACAGCAAAATAGTCAGCGCCCCCACCGCCGGCTTGAGCAACGGCAGCGCCACCCGCCAGTAAATACCGAACTCCGAACAGCCGTCGATCCGCGCCGAATCGATCAAGCTATCCGGCACCGTGGAAACATACTGCCGCATCAAAAAGATCGAAAAAGCATTCGCCGAGCCCGGAATGATCAGCGCCTGAAAGGTGTTGATCCAGCCGATCCGGGCCATCAGACTGTAGAGCGGAATCAGCCCGACGTGGAACGGAATCATCATCGATCCCACCAGCATCAAAAAGAGCACCTTCTTCCCCTTGAACTCGTACTTCCCGAAACCGAACCCCCCCAGCGAACCGAAAAACAGCGCCAGCAGCGTAAAGGCGGTCGACACGAAGATACTGTTGAGAAAGTAAGTCCCATAGGGAATCGGCGGAAAGAGCCGCTGCTCCACCCCCACCTCGCGCACGATCGGCTCGTACAGCCCCCGGTAATTCTCAAAGGTGAAATCCTCGAACGAACGAGGCAGCTCGTTGGCGAAAATATCTCCCACCGGCCTGAAGGAGGAGACGATCGTCCACACCAGCGGCGTCAGGATGGCGATGGCGATGCCGATCAGCAGCGCGTAGGCCAGGATTCTCAACCCCTTTTTCATCATCCCTCCTCCTCCTTGAACGCCTTCATCAAGTGCAGCTGAACCATCGTCACCAGAAAAATCAGCACCGCCAGGGTCCACCCCGTGGCACAGGCCAGCCCCAGCTCCGACGTCTCGAACTTCTGATACAGATACATGACGATCGTCCGCCCGTGCCCACCCGGCCCCTCCCCGTCCAGCAGCACAAACGGCACGTCGAACAGCTGCAGCGAATTGATGATCGAGATGACCACTACGAAGATGGTGATCGGCCGCAGCCCCGGCAGGGTGACGTTCAAAAAGCTCTGCAGCCAGTTAGCCCCGTCCACATCCGCAGCCTCGTACAGCTCCCCCCGTATCCCCTGCAGCCCGGCCAGAAAATAGAGCATATTGAAACCCGAAGACTGCCAGACGCTGGTCAGGATGATCGACGGCATGATCAGGAATTTGTGCTCGATCCAGGGGATGTCCATTCCCAGGATCACATTGGCCAGTCCATTGTCCGGATTGTATATCTGGCGGAAGATAATCGCCACGAATACCCCGGCCACCAGCGTCGGCGAAAAGAAGCAAAGTCGAAAGAAATTCCGCCCCTTCAAAAACTTCGAATTGACGATCAGCGCCATGCACAGCGCCATCGGCAGCTGCACGAAGAGCACCCCCATCGTGAAAATGAAAGTATTGAACAGAGCCTGCCAGAATTGGGGATCGCCCAGCAGCACCTGGTAGTTGTAGAGCCCGACGAAGATGCTCGAATCGAGGGTCCGCTGATAGTGCAGACTGGTCCACATTGAAGAGACCAGCGGGTAGAGCATAAAGACGGTGTAGGAAATAAAGAACGGCGAGACGAAAACATACGGCGCCCACCAGCTGTAGAGTCTTCTCGTCATTCCCTATCCCCTCCCTTCCTTGATCGCCTCGATGTGGGCGTACCGCTGCATGATATCCTCGACAAAGAGACGAAAATCGTGCAGGATATTTTCCGGCGTATCCTCCTGCCCAATCGCCTGGAAGACCGCGTCCCTCATCTGCACGCTCGCCTCGGTCCAGGAAGAGTGCAGATATACCCGCGGGATATCATTCCTCAAACCGGCCATCAATCGCCCCAAACGCTGCCCTCCCAGATAGTCGAATCTATCTTCGAGTAACCGCGAATCCTCGTACGATTCGTGCAGCGCCGGCATCACCCGCGTCTTCAGCGCCCGGGTCACCGTCTCCTCCCGATCCAGATAGAGAAACTTGGTGAACTCCCACGCCATCCTCTTGTTCTTCCCCTGCCTGGGGATGATCGTGGTCGTCCCCCCGTGAGTCGATACCCGTCCCCCACCGGGATACCAGGCCGGCATCGGCATCGCCCGCCACTTCCCCGACTGCTCCGGCACATTGTTGCGCAGAAAGCCGATAAACCAGTCGGCCGCTGTGAACGCCATCACCTCGTTCCGCTTGACCGCCGCCCAGAACGAGGGCAGATCGCGGATCGGCCAGGCCACGTCGTGCTCGACGAACAGATCGGTGTAGAAATCCAGCACTTCGATCGCCTCGGGGCTGTCGATCACCAGTCTGCGCTCCTCGTCGTATACCCCTCCGCCCCGCTGCAGCAGCATCTGCCAGAACTCCCAGAAATCCTTGATGTGCAGACCGATGGCATAGCGCGGGTTTTCCGGGTCTACCCTCTTCGACCGGGTCACCTTCTTGGCCACCTGCAAAAAATCGTCCCAGGTCTTCACCGTCCCCGGCAGATCCGGAAATCCCAGTTCGGCGAACAGATCCTGCCGGTACACCATCACCACCGGATGCAAATCCTGCGGCATGCCGAAGACGTGCCCCTTGTAGGACCAGGGCGCAAAACGCGCCTCCACGACCCGCTCTGACCAACCCGCGTCTCCGTATTGGGCCGCCAGTTCCTCCAGATCCTCGAATGGGACCTCGTCCGGCTCTCCCTTGAAAAAGCGGCCGATCCCGGTGATCTCCACCTCGGCGGCATCCGGAGCCCCGCTGCCGCGCACAAATGCCGCGGTCAACCGATTGAGCAGACTGACCCCATCCACCAGCTTTATATCGACCACCCAGCCCGGATGCTCCTCCTCGAACCGCTCCTTGGCGATCATGTAATCGTCGTAGTGGGTGCGCGCAAAACACCAGTAGGTCAGCCGCTGTCCCTCCTCCTCCGTGCCGAAGCCCATCAGACCGGCCGAAATCAGAAAGAGCAGCAGCATCACCAGCTGCGCCTTGCCCAGCGGAAACCCCTCCAGGAACCGATCCAGACGAGATTCCTTCTCTTCGGGGACAACCTCGGTCATGCCTCTCCTTTTCTGCGGTTTTTCAGACCCATGGATCGAATGATCAATATAGATACAACCATCGACACTCTTTGTCAAAAATCCGATTCATTGGCGTTCGCGTTCTCCGCCTGTCGTCGATATTCTATCAGGATTCCCCGGTTCGGCAAACCCATGTCGATCTTCCACTGCAATCCGGGTCGCGCCGCCCTCTGGTAGATGAATCTAAGTACTATAACAGGGCCTGAAAAATGAGAGTTGAAGCACTCTGTAAAATGTAGCACTTTAATAGCCATTGCATCGGCACAAGACGAAACTGGCTGTACCGCTGGTTGACTGACACATCTCTGTGAATTCCTTAGGCGGCCTGTCGTAATGGGCCATAGAAACGGGGTTGTGTCCTTTCGTCGTGCTGTTTTCGGGACGCCATGGCCGGTTGAGGATCCGGTTTGGAA
>Ga0233437_1000683_pt1 | contig 73303 bp, 73 predicted proteins | sample SI_122_August201_FD_182714 | JGI IMG/M metagenome (GOLD analysis project Ga0233437, IMG submission 182714) | Seawater microbial communities from Saanich Inlet, British Columbia, Canada - SI_122_August2016_200_MG | ecosystem: Environmental > Aquatic > Marine > Inlet | place: Canada: British... | reverse complement strand
GAATAAACGCCGCCAGGATAAAAAATCCGCATATTTCCCCGGCATGGAGGAAACGGAAATCCGGGCCGTCGGTGTACTGCCCTCCCATAAACGGTTCATCCCAATAATAGTTCATAATACTCATCAGGACATAGAGAATGATGATACCCAAGCCAACGGTTACGATAAAGACCACCAGCCCTTTTGCCCAGGTGGATTCTCCGTCCTTTTCCAGATATTTCCACGGATAACCTTCCCACAATAAATCTGAGACGATGATCCAGAACAGGACGCAAAGGACAAGGCCAAGCCCGAAAAAGGCGCTCCCGGTACCGGCAAATTCCGCCCACCAGGATGCCACGCCGGCTTTATCCTGGGCCGGGTAGAAAAGATAACAGACATGGGGATGAAACATGAGGGTATAGACGATGCCGGTGAAAAAGGTGACGGCAAAGAATTTGGACCATGCTGTAACAGCCCGACTGTTTGTGTGCCAGGGCCATCGGCCGAAACCGGTACTCCAGAAAAGCGCGATCAGCAGAAAAGCGGTGCAATAATAAACAATGGCGGTGGATGCGTTTTCCCGGGCATTAAATATTTCAGCACCCTGACCACCCGAAGCAATGATCGATTGAGGGCTGAAATAAGCGATGCCGAATTTTCCGATAAAGCCCCAGAAGACAACGTAAACCAGGAAAAGCATCAGCAAAAAGGCAACAACGGTCATCAGTATCCCCCGTTGGACCCGTCCCAATGTTTCCGGAAATGGATAGCCACCGGCAACATTGTTTAAAAACACGATGGCGGCAAGAAATCCAACGACCAGCGAAAAACCATACATGGGGGTATACAATTTCATGACGGTATTCGGGTTCATGAAAATATACCATAGCAGCCATACAATACAAAAAATTGCCACCAGATTAATCAATCCAAAAAGATAATTGAATCTTTGCCCTGTTTCCGCATCCGTATTCATCTGCTCGACCCTCCATCAGTGGAATGAGGGGAAAAGGCGATTTCTAGATCCACCCTTCCCCCCATTAGCATTGCCTATTAAAAAACCAGTAAAAATGACGATTAGAAAACAATGTGGTCGCCGTTGGTCAAAAAGGCGTTACTCCCAGTGGCCACTGAAGACTGTTTTGCATATGTCTTATATTTATTGGTTCCTTTGACGACGGGAACACCGGCGGCGGCGGCCTTTTCAGCCCAGATCCATCCGGTGCAGTGGTTGCAGGCCAGCTTTTGGATTTTGAATGCCTTCACGCCTTTGATGATATCATCAAATTTGGGGTCCCATGTCTCAAAGAGCGTAATGTGTAAACCGCCGTAGCATCCGTAAGGCTTATACCCCTTGAAATTCTTCCGTGCGTAAGAGAACAGTGAAAGGATTCCCGGATGACAGCAGCCGGTCACGGTGACGATTCCCTTGTCTTTAACGTTGAAATAAAGGACATTTTCTCCCCGTACCCGCAGCAGAATGGGAACGTCGAAATCTTTTATGGCCATACCTGGAATGGGATTGTAGATACCATCTTTTTCGCCCTCCGGTTTACACAAAACCAGTTTTCCGGTATGGGGGACATCATTTTTGCAGATCTGGACCTCTTTGCCCTCTTTGTTTTTAGCCGACAGGTGCGCGCCCTTTAACAGTTTCATATCTTCCGGATAATAGGTTGCCGGCGCATAAATGGTAATATTGGGGTTGTGTTTCAGTGTCGACTCAATTCCCCAGTAATGGTCCAGATGCCAGTGGGAGAGGACCATGAATTCTATCTCACCGCTCTTCAACATGTCGGGTATGCCGTTCATCTCGTAGATATAATCCACCCAGTCGTTGTTCCAGCCTGAGTCCAGGAGAATTTTTCTCTTTTTACCATCCAGTTGGGTCACCGTTACCAGGGCCATATAGCCACCGGCATTGTCCCAGTCCCACGGAATGGTGTACTGATTGGTCATGGCGCCACCATAATCCACGATGTGCTTTTTCAAGTTGTTATTGTCGAACCAACTGGTTTCACTGAGCACATCAATGCGCACGTCTTTTACTTGGCCAAAATCAACCTTTTTCCGTGCATGGGCCTCACGGGTCAGTGCCCCTGGTCCGGTCAAGGAAGCCGCAACGCCCGTGGCCGCCAAGGATTTTAAAAATGTTCTTCGTTTCATTGTTTTCCCTCCCTTTTTTATTGGCAATGGTTGTTTGCTAGCCCGGCTCTTTTTCTATACCCATCCTCAGATTGTAGAGCAGGGACGTAATCGTACTGCTCTCAGCATCGGTCAGATCAAGCCCGTGATTTTGCATCTTTTGAACCACCAGATACCAGTCATCACGTGTCTGACCCGCCTTTTCAGGATCGGCAACTGAAATGTGACATCCCAGGCATTTTTGCTGATAAAGAGCATAAGCCTTCGTATAATTCATTTTCTTACCTTTATCCTCCTGCATGGCAACGCTGTTGCTTCCAAACATGAGAAAGCCGAACAGCAAGCCCCCTGCACCCATAAGCATCCAAACGAGTTTCTTGAAGCCCAACGCTTTTTTCATTTCTACGCCCTCCTTTAGAGTTTTGTCATGGAGATGGTTGATGAAAGCACCCCCTGCCGAAAAAGATGACGCCCGCCGGAATTGGTGCCGAACTGCGTCAAAATTGCCTGACGTCCATATGAAGGACATTAGCAAAAAACATACCGAAGTAATGTTATATAAACCATGTATCCTATCTGTTTGGAATTAAAAGATATTGAAATAAATGCTTGATTTTTGATTCTAAATGATAAATATTCAGGGAACATTCTGCGCCATTAACGTCCTTGTAGAGGGAACAAAGTGAACCCGAATAACCCACAACCCCGCCATTGCGTTAATAAATCCATTCCGACGTCGAAGATTCATAAACAAGATTCTAAGAAAGCGGCCCCGTCTGACAAAAGCCTCGACGATCAGTATCAGATCATACTGGACAACATCACGGATGGTGTATTCGCGTTGGATTTGAACTGGCGTGTCACTTACTTTAATCGCGCCGCGGAAAAAATTACCGGAATTCCCATAAATGAGGCGGTTGGCCGGCCATGCTTTGAAGTTTTCCGCAGCAATGTCTGCGAAAGTAATTGCGTTCTCCGCGAAACCATGGACACCGGTTCCCCGATATTGAATAGACCCATCTATATCCTTCGTGCCGACAAAAAACGTATCCCCATCAGTACCACAACGACCCTTTTGAGAGATGGCAATAAGAAAACCATCGGGGGTGTGGTGACCTTCAGAGATTTGAGTGATATCAGCGAATTAAGAAAAAGTCTTTTCAAGCAACACTCCTATGAGGATATCGTGAGTAAAAGTGCTGAGATGAACAAGATTTTTTCAATCCTGCCTCAGATCTCCCAAAGTCACAGCACGGTATTGATTGAGGGGGCCAGCGGTACGGGGAAGGAACTCGTTGCCCGTGCGATTCACAACAACAGCCTAACTAAAAATGGACCTTTTGTGGCCGTCAACTGCGGGGCATTGCCGGATACTCTGGTGGAATCCGAGCTTTTTGGTTACAAGGCGGGCGCTTTCACCGATGCTAAAACGGACAAGCCCGGAAGGTTTGAACAAGCCCGGGACGGTACCCTTCTGTTGGACGAGATCGGAGACATATCGTCATCCATGCAGGTCCGTCTTTTGCGGGTTCTTGAAAATAAGACCTATGAACCCCTGGGCTCCAATGAACCGATCAGTACCAACGCCAGAATCATTGCCGCTACGCACAGCAATCTGGAAGAGCTGGTTAGAACCGGAGCATTCAGGAAGGATTTATACTACCGGATTAACGTTGTGAAGCTTTCCCTGCCGTCATTGGCGGATAGAAAAGAAGACATCCCTCTTCTGGCGGATCATTTCATTGAACGTTTTAATCATTTGACGGGAAAGAACATTGCAGGGATGTCCCAGAGAGCCCTGGCCACGCTGATGTTGCACGATTGGCCCGGCAACATACGCGAACTGGAAAATGCCATAGAGCATGCCTTTGTTCTCTGCCGGGAAAATATCATCCGCGTTGCCTGCCTTCCGGATCATATCCTCCCATCAACAGCACTGAAACCGATTTTTCCGGGATTGACGCTTAAGGAAATAGAGAAGCGCGCCATCCGCCAGGCCCTTGAAAGAAATCAGGGGAAAAAAGTCGCTACGGCCAAAGAACTCGGAATAGACAAAAACACCCTTCGTCGTAAGATACTTCGATTCGGTATCTGATCCCCAAGCCTGCCTTCCGATCAGGTAAAGCGACAGGTTTGAAGGCCGTTACGCGTTGGCTTCCTTCTTAAACAACGTTAACTTAAAAAGGAGGTTTCAAATGAACGGTGTCCCCCCTTTCCAATGGTAATGAAAAATTCAATCCCGTTCCTGGAATTGACAGCGCGAATTCGGCCCCCGTGTCGCTCGATGATTTTTTTGGTGATGGCAAGGCCGAGGCCTGTTCCCGCTTCTTTCACACCCGCCACCCGGTAGAAAGGTTCGAAGAGGTTTTCCAGTTCATCATCGGTCAACTTTCCGTAGGTGTTGAAAATACGCAATTGCAGACAATCCGGTTCCCGGGCCACATGGACCGAAATCCGCCCCCCCTGGGGAACGTACTTGACGGCGTTGTCCAACAGGTTGGAAAGGGCGGATTCAAGACTCTTTCGGTCCCCTTCCATGAACACCTCTTCGGGGATCTCAACCATGGATTCCACTCTCTTTTTCTCCATGGTGGTTTCAAAACGCAAGAGCAGCCCATGAAGCATCGACGACAGGTCCAGAGACACTTTTTCAAAGGCTCCCTCGTGAATGTCCAGTTTTGAAAACTCCAGAATGCGGCCGATAAGGCGGTCCAGTTCTCCAATGTCTTCGCAAATATGGTTGAGATGTTTTTCCGTTTCCCCCGATTTTCCCTTTTTCATCTGTTCGCGCATGATTTCTTCTGCGATCCGGATTCTGGCCAGGGGGCTTCGCAATTCATGGGACACATTGGCCGTCAACTCCTTCCCGCCGCTTATCATCCGCTCAAGCCTTTCCGCCATCAAATTGAAAGTGGTTCCCAGCTGTGCAATTTCGTCCCTCCCTTTCACGGAGGTCCGGTGGGACAGGTCCCCCCTGGAAAAGCGGATGGCTGATTTTCTCAATCTGTTTAACGGCTTGGTGATGAGTCTTGCAACCGGGATCACCAGTAGCGCGATAACGGCTCCGATCACCAGCAACCCCACGGCGAACCCCCATCTGTGGCGGGAACTGTCAATGGTTTCAAACAGGGAGTGGAGATGAACAATTTGACCATCCGCCAGTTGAATGGGGATGGATATATAAAGCCCGCGACCTTTTCGAAAGGCCCGCTCGATTTCAAAAACACCCGTTTCCCCGTCAATTTCCACACGACGCCGTTTTTCCGGAGCCTTTGGTATGACGCCGTCAAAGGACTTGAAAAGGGGCTTTTCATGGGAATCAGTGACCCAGAACCTGGCCCCGTAGATCTCCCCCATTCGTACGGTGAAATCCCGAAGAACCCCTTCTGCGGAGGCGGGCGAAAGGGTATGGGAGCGGACCTTTTCCTCCAGATACGCTTTTACCAGGGTGGCGTGGCCTTTTGCGTATTGCTCAAAGCGCTCACGGAAATGCTTTCCCGGAAAATAAATGAACAGAGCAAACGTCAGCAGCTGTGTCAGCACCAGAATGGCCAGGAAACAGAAGAATATTTTGGTATAAAGTCGTCCGATCTTCATTTCGTATCCACAAATATATAACCGGCGCCCCAGACCGTTTTGATGCGCTCGGGAGAGCGGGGGTTGGATTCCACTTTTGCACGCAACTTGCTGATGTGCACATCAATACTTCTGTCAAAGGCCATGAAATCTCGACCCTTGGCCATGTTCATGAGCTGATCGCGGCTGAGGGTTCTGTTGGGATGTTCCATCAAAACCTTCAGTATTTCGAATTCGGTTGAGGACAATGCCACTTCTTCATTTTCCACCTTGACCACCCGTTTTGCTTTGTTCAGAATCAGCCCCCCCGCCTCGATCAAGTGATTCCCATTCTGCCCCGCGTCTCCCTTAATTGCTAGAGCGGATCTTCGCAGAACCGCCCTGATACGGGCCAGCAGTTCCCGTGGGTTGAAGGGTTTGGGGAGATAATCGTCGGCGCCGAGCTCAAGGCCCACAATGCGATCCGCATCTTCCCCTCTGGCGGTGAGCATGATCACGGGAACCGTAAAGGCGGTTCGGATCTCCCTTAAGATGTCAAATCCGTCTTTATGGGGCAGCATGATGTCCAGCAGGACGATATGGGGGTTTTCGGTTTTGATGGCCGATAAGACCCGCCTGCCGTCCGGAAGCGTTGCGGTCTGAAACCCGAATTCCGTCAGGTACTCGGTCAAAAGTGCCCGAAGCTTTTGGTCATCATCTACGATCAAAACCTTTTTGTCCATATAAGTCCCCGCTATTTTTCAATTTTTTACATTCTTTAACATTTTTTAACATCCATCACAAACATTCTTTACGTTCCGGGTCTATGCTGAAAACAAAACGGCGCACACAGCGTCAAAACATCAGAAAAAGGAGGGGTTGTCATGCTGAAAAAAAGATCTTTGATTGTGGGGCTGGCTCTGTTGGGGGCCATCGTGATTGCTGGAACGGGTTTTGTGGGATGCCAAAAACCATCCATGTTTTGTGGCGGCGGGTTTCACGGCAAAGAATTTCCGAAACATGTTCTCGAAAAAATTGACTCGGCGGTTGAAACGCTTGATCTTAGGAAAGATCAACAGGCACGGTACGAAGAAATTCGGATAAAGGTTGAAAATGAACTGGTTGAGGTGGGCAATCAAAGAGAGATATTCTTTGAAAAAGTGAAAAGCGAAATGGGCAAAGAGAATCCTGATTTGACCGTTCTTTCAGGGCTTGTGAAATCTCAAGTGGAAAATCTTCCGAATCGTGTGGGTATGTTCATTGATGATTTCATGTCATTTTATGAGGTTCTGGATGAAAACCAAAAGGCTGTAATCACAACGCACTTAAAGAAGAAGTTCCAAAAACTCGAGGCGTTCAAGGCATTTTTATCCTCTTAGAAAACATAGGGTTTCCCTGGGGAGTGAACTTTTCCCAGGGAAACCATGACGCATCCCGAAAACCCAAAAACCACACAGGAGATTCGGAGAAAAAGGAATTCACCACAATGAAGAAAGGAAATATCATGATAGAATATCTCTCAAGACGGGAATTTATCGGCAAAAGCGCGCTGATGGCAGGGGGTGCGCTGGGGAGCCTGGCAGTGGGAAGGCGCGTGGCTTTGGCTGAAATCGGATCTGACGCCGGAGTCAAATTTCTGGAAAGCCGATGCAATGAAAACCAACAGGATTCAAAAATCCTGGTCGCCTACGCCAGTCGATGCGGCTCCACGGGAGGCGTCGCCGGAAGCATAGCAGGGACCCTTTGCGACAGGGGAGCATCGGTGGACGTGCTCCAGGTAGATAGTGTTTCAGACCTGACGTCCTATCATGGCATTGTGATCGGAAGCGCCATTCGCAGTGACCGCTGGTTGCCCGAAGCATCAGATTTCGTAGAGGCGCATCAGAACGTTCTTCGCCACATCCCCGTGGCCTATTTTCTCACGTGTCTGACACTGGTCCGTTCCACGGAGGAGAATCGGAAAAAGGCGACCGGCTTCCTGGAACCTCTCCGAGAGAAAACACCCCATGTGATACCCGTGGACACAGGTCTCTTTGCGGGCGCCCTGGCATATGATAAGCTTTCCTTCCCGGTACGAATCATCATGAAAATGAAAATGCAGGGAAAAGATGTGGCAGAAGGGGACTACAGGGACTGGGGATCCATCAGATCCTGGGCGAGGCGCATTGCCCCCGTGCTGATCAACAAACATAACAACACTCGGATCAAGGCATCATAAAGGTTCCGGAGCCGGCGCCCACGGCGCTCGTATTCGGGAACCTCCCATCCGAGGCCCTTAGTCCAGATCCAGTTTTGCTTTGCATTGATTACATTTTACAACGCCACGGAAAACTTTATTGCCGCATTCAGGACAGAAATAGCGGGCTTCTTCATCCATGACCCATTTTTCCGTGCCGAATTTTCGTCGATAGGGGACAGACCGTAAAATGACCTTTTTTCCGACAGCCATGGGGAAATCGTCAATATGCCGGCAAGGAAATTCATCGCATTCATGACATCCGGTGTACCCCTTTTCTATGGTGCATTCTCTGATCTCACACTGCCTGCAATGCATAAACAACTCATCAGAAAAACAGCCGCTGCATCGAATATCCTCTGGTGAAAGATCTTTACTGTTGGGAAGCGTGCCTTTACCGGAAACCCCTCCTTTGTATAGACCCGCCAGCCTTTCCTTGAATTTTTGGTTGTTGTCGCGATCTGCCATATAAATGGCACAGACGCCGCAATATAGCCCGCAAGGAGAGACGAATTTCGGATTTATTTTCATGATTCTGTTCCTTGTCATGGTTTGACCTCAGATTGGCCCCTTTGTTGGTTATCCGATTTGGGTGGGGCCGATGAAATACAGCGATTGGTTGGGCATCAGCCCCTCTATTTAGTGCCCGAACGAAAACTGTCTTTTTTGCCAATCTCTGCGTCAGAGAAAAATTTGAATCCTCGAAATATTCAATATATTCCTGCGGTTAAAATTTTGATCTTCCTTGACCTTGACGAAAAATCCTAGTTTTCGTTCAGACACTATTTAGTGAAGTATTTTTTTGTAAATACCAGAGGTGTCGCTAATAGGACGAGCATTATTGTGTTAAAAACAATGTTAAATGTAACACCGTATATGGCAGAAATTGCCGTATCGGCACAGTACCAGATGCCGGTTCCAAATGCCAGGCCGTTCCAAGCCCATCTCTCACGAGTTTTAAACGGGTAAAAAGCCCAAAATGCTATCAATGTTCCCCACCCTGCAATCACTGCTCCCAAGACGCCATATATCCAACCCTGGAATTTCAATGTGTTCTCAGGCAATTCTGCATTCACCCAAAAAATTGGATCAATCTGTTTATTAAAGAGAAAATCCATCAAACTTGATTGACTGAAAAAGGTTAAAAAAAGTCCAAAACCAACCAGATAAATACCAACTATTAGAAGCCATTTTTGCCAAAAATTGAAATTTCCCACTTCGAATAACCTCTACCAAGAAGTCTTTTAATCCTTGATAAAAAGGGATCGTCAAGCCTTCATCATTGCACTTCGCCGGAAAGCAAAGCCCGACCTTTCTTCGCCGTATGCGTATGCACAAACACCCACTTCTTATCAATCCCGGTGCTCCTGGCCAACGAATCCGCAATACTATGCATAATTACGGCAACATCAGCATTGGTCAAAAAATTGGGCACATATAGATCAACAAAAATCGGATGCCCCTCAGCCTTTTTCCCCATGCAGTTGATCGCCTCAAACCGTTGCCAATAACAGGTAAGCAGCTTGCGATCTAATCCGCTGTCCCGTGAGACGTCTTGGCTCAGGCGGTCAAGAACGGCATCCACGTTTACCTCCAGCGCCGGGGGTGCGGTAACGCGGACCATGGGATCACCGGGAAGCAACCCCCCGGAGGCCTCGGCGAATCCGACCATCACGAACAACAGACACGGAACCGAATATACTAGCCGACACAACATCGCCCACATAATTTTTTATCTCCTTGCAAAGATGGGGTAAAGAATCTCTCCGAGTCTTTTCTCAGTCCCGATTCTTTTGGGCCATGGCCTGTAAATCCCGATTGATAAATTTCCGGGGCACCAGCGTTACCCGCTGGCAATTCCCTAGTGGGCTTTCATCCACCAGAAGAGGGCACTCGTAAGCTTCTTCCAGGGTTTTGAAGGTGAATACCTCCGCGGGCAGGCCCATTTTAACAATCCGTCCTTTTTTGAGCAGCATGAGGCGGTTACCGTACATGGCCGCCAGATTGATATCGTGGGACACCATCACAATGGTGAGGTCTTTTTCCTCCCGCAGCTTTTCCATCAGATCCATGATCCGCACCTGATGGGCCAGATCCAGGGCCGCCGTGGGTTCATCAAGCAGGATGATCTGCGGTTCCTGGCAGATGGCTCTGGCAATGAATACCCTTTGACGTTCCCCACCGCTCAACTGATCCATTTTTCGCTCGGCCAGGGATTCCACTCTTGTAAAGGCCATGGCTTCTTCAGCTATTCTGATATCCAGATCCCCTTCCAGTCCTAAAAGACCCATACGGGGTGTTCGGGCCATGAGGATTAATTCTCTGACGGTAAACGGAAGATCTTCGGGAACGGTCTGGGGGACCAGGGCCATGATCTTTGCCAGAGAACGTCGGGAGTATTTTGCCATGGGGAGCCCTGCAATTTCAAGGTTTCCCCTCTTAAATGGCGTGATGGCGGATAGGATTTTCAGCAAAGTGGTCTTTCCCGAACCGTTGGGACCGATAACGATGAAAAATTCCCCTTTGGGCACGGAAAAGGAAACATCCTGAAGTACCGACAGGGATCCATAGGCGGCATGCAGGGAGGTGGCTTGGATAGATGGTTTCATGACGATTTTTTTAGCAATATGATGAAAAGGGGTGCACCGATCATAGCGGTTACGACGCCGGCGGGCATTTCCCCCTGTTCCGGCAATGTCCTGGCCAGAATGTCACAAAGCACCACATAGGCGCTCCCCCCCAGCAGGCAGGCGGGAACCAGCACCCGGTGGTCCGGTCCTACAATAAGCCTCAGCAGGTGTGGAATGACCAGCCCCACAAAGCCGATGGGTCCGCAGGCAGCTACCGTGGCGCTGACCATGATGGAGGTCGCCACCAGAAGGATTGCGGTGATGACTTTAATGTTGACCCCCATGGTCTGGGCCAGTTCTTTGCCCATGAGAAAGAGGTTCATGGTATTGGAAAGACAGAAAATCAAAACGGTACAGGGCACCACCACCGCAGCCAGCAGCCAGACCTGTGGAAGGTCCGCCATGGAGAGATCCCCCATGAGCCAGAAGATGATGTTGTGAAGGCGGTCGTCCTGGGTGATGGATATGAGAAACATGATAAACGCCCCGCAGAACGCATTGACCATGACCCCCGATAGAAGAAGGATGTTTTTTTTCAGCATGGTTTTGCCCGACGTCATAAACAGAAGAAGCAACAGGGTGGCCATGCTGCCGGCAAAAGCGGCGAGGCTTACGCCGGGAAAAGGGGACATGCCCGTCAGGATGCCGAGAATGGCCCCGATGCCCGATCCGCTTGAAATACCCAGGATATAGGGCTCGGCAAGAGGATTCCGAAGCAGGGCCTGAAAAACCAGTCCCCCAAGCGAAAGGGCTGCGCCGACCAGCGTCGCCAGAAACACCCGGGGCAGGCGGATGCGCCAGACAATGGTTTCAAGCATGGCGTCTGCCTTCTCTATGCCCAAAAGAGAGAATAAGGTCTCTTTGAAGTTGCTGCCGGTAGACCCCACGGAGATGCCTATAACCATGGTTACGGCGAGAACAAAGAGGAGCAGAATCGATATGATCCATATGCGTTTTAAAACGTGCGGCCTTTGGGTTTTCACGGTTTTTTCCTGTAGAGATCCGGGTGAATCGCTTCAGCAACCCGTTCCAGGCCATCAATGAGCCGGGGCGTGGGACGGTCGCAGAGATTGGAATCCAGAAGCAGGATGCGATTGTCCCGAACAGCGGGCATGAATGGCCATTTGGACCATTGTTTTTTGACACTCTTAAAACTGGCCCCCCTGGCCATGGAGGTGATAATCATAACGTCGGGGGAAAGGCCCAGTACCTGTTCACGGCTGTATCTTGGGTAGGCCACAGGGCCCTCTGCAAGATTTCTGCCCCCGGCCATGACGATCAATTCGTGAATATAGGTCTGGGTGCCCGCGGAAACAATGGGCGACACGCCGATTTGAAAAAAAACGCGGGGCTTGTGGGGTGATGTGGCCACCAGGGATTTCACCCGTTCCATGCGGGTGCGCATATCGGAAACAATGGCTTTCGCCTTTTGATCCGCGCCCAGGAGATGGCCCAGTTGAATAACGGTTTCAAGGACGGCGTTCAGGTCTCTGGGATCAACGGCATAGACGGGTATGCCCAAGTGTTCCAGCTTTCTGACCACCGCTATGGGGTTCCCATCCTTAATGCCGATACAGAGATCCGGCTTCAGGGCAACGATTTTTTCAAGATCCAGGTGAACATAGGAACCCACGCTAGGCAGCTTTTCAGCTGCAGCCGGAAAATCGCTGAACCGTGTGACTCCTTTCAGAAGATCCTCTTTGCCCAGGGCAAAAATGATTTCAGTAATGCTTGGGGCCAGGGAAACAACCCGTTTGAGATCGTCCGGAACGGTCATTTTCCGGCCCAGTTCGTCCGTCAGCACCCGGGCGTTGGGCTGTTGTCCATGAAATGCAAAAAGGCCCGAAAGGAAAAAGAAAACAGTCACGAGGAGTGTCTTTCTTGCGGTAGAGGCAAGCTGTAAAGCGCATCGAAGCATTTTACCCTCTCGTTATTCTCATCTTTAGGAAGTCAGAATATAGCGGTAGCCTGGTTTTTTTGAAAGAACTTTTTTACGAACAAGAAAAAATGATTTTTTTGATCCGGCCGTCGTAGCCACTTTGGCGGAGTCAGCAGCCCTTTTCTTCCGGTCTGGGTTCGTGTACCTTCCGGATCTGAACGGGAATTCACATGGGGACATTTTTAACTTGCATTTCATCATGTTATTGTTTATAAAACTTGGATATTTTTTTTGCTTGGATTTTCGAGAAGCGTTCTTAAGTTGTTTTGTGAAGATCATTTAAACGTCGATGTTGACATGTATGAGGCATCTTGGGAAGTGATCGTTTCACTTCAGATGCCTTATTTTCTTTGATGGTTGTCCTCATGGAAGTATTTTCTGTCGGTATAAAAGGCAAGGATGTTCACCCGGTGGAGGCGGAAACCCTTTCGGCTGCCGAGGCGCTGGAGCATCTGAAAGTGGGTGGACTGGACCGTGTGGTGGCGGTGAAGGCGAACGGGATCCTTCAGGATCTTTCGACTGAATTGGGTGCAAACACGGAGTTGGAACCCATTTACCGCCATTCTGATGAGGGTTTGGAAATCCTTCGACACAGCACTTCGCATGTGATGGCCATGGCCGTTAGAGAACTCTTTCCCGGCGTGAAAGTGACCATCGGACCCGCTGTGAAAGATGGATTCTACTACGATTTTGATTACGAGCGGCCTTTCAAAGAGGATGATCTTCAGCATGTGGAAGAAAAGATGAATGAGATCATTGCGGCTGATCTTCCCTTTACCAGAAAAGAGATGGCCGTTTCGGAGGCAGTGGCGTTCTTCAAAGCGCAGGGTGAGGATTACAAGGTTGAACTCATCGAAGACCTGGGGGCGGAGACGGTCTCCCTATACACCCAGGGGAGTTTTACGGACCTGTGTCTCGGGCCGCATATTCCTTCCACCGGCATGATTAAGGCGTTTCATTTGATCAAGGTGGCCGGTGCATATTGGCGGGGCGATGAACATCGGCCCATGTTGAGCCGCATATACGGTGTGGGTTTTTCCGACCGGAAGCAGCTGAAAAAGCATCTACATATGTTGGAGGAGGCCCGAAAACGGAACCATGTGAAGCTCGGGACCCAGCTGGAACTTTTCAGTACCTATGAAGAAGTGGGTGCGGGAATGGTTGTCTGGCACCCCAACGGCGCCATGTTGCGTTACCTTCTGGAGGATTTTGAGATTTCGGAGCATCTCAAAAGAGGCTATGAGCTGGCGAGAGGCCCGGAGATCCTGAAGACGGACTTGTGGAAAAAATCCGGGCATTTTGACAACTACCGCGAAAACATGTATTTCACCGAAATTGATGGGCAGTCCTATGGCATAAAACCTATGAATTGCCTTTCCCACATGCTGATTTTCGGCTCCAAAATCAGAAGTTATCGTGATTTGCCCAAGCGGTATTTTGAATTGGGAACGGTCCACAGGCATGAGCGATCAGGGGTTTTGCACGGTCTTTTCCGGGTCCGGGAATTTACCCAGGATGACGCTCACATTCTCTGTACGCCTGAGCAGCTCAATGGTGAGATCAAAGGTGTCCTTGATTTTGTTAAAGAAGTGATGGGGGTTTTTCAGTTCGATTATGACTTGGAAATCAGTACTCGCCCCGAGAAATCTATCGGTTCCGATGAGGACTGGGAACTGGCCACCGAGGCGCTTATCAAAGCCATGGATGAGCTTCAATTGAACTATGAGATTAATAACGGTGATGGTGCTTTTTATGGTCCCAAGATCGATGTCAAGCTTGAAGATGCCCTCGGTCGAAAATGGCAGTGCGCAACAATCCAATGTGACTTTACACTTCCTGAAAAATTTGACCTGAGCTTTATTGGAAAAGATGGAGAAAAACATCGGCCCGTTATGATTCACCGGGTAATACTCGGCGCTATTGAGCGATTTATCGGCGTTTTGATAGAGCATTATGCCGGCGCGTTTCCCACCTGGCTGGCTCCGGTTCAGGTCTCCATCCTTACGGTGACAGACCGAAATATTCCGTTTGGTGAAAAGGTGGCTGAAACGCTTCTGGCAGCGGGTATTCGGGTTGTGTCCGATTTCAGAAATGAAAAGTTGGGTCTCAAGGTGAGAGAGGCCCAGTTAAAAAAGATTCCTTATATGTTGATTATTGGGGATAAAGAATGTGATAATGATGGCGTAACCCCAAGGAAAAGGAATGGTCAAAATCTCTCTTTGATGAGGGCACATGAGTTTATTGACCTGATTACCATGGAGTGCAAACAGAGGAGGGAATGGCAATAAGAAAAAAATCTGACGACGTAAGGATCAATGAGAAGATCCGCTCCGAGAAAGTGAGACTGATCTCCGCTGAAGGAGAGCAGTTGGGAATTCTGTCTTTTCAAGATGCTCTGAACGAGGCCAAGGATGTAGGGTTGGACCTGGTTGAGGTCGCGCCCAATTCAGATCCACCGGTCTGTCGCGTAATGGATTATGGCAAGTTCCGGTACGAGGCCAGCAAGAAAGTTCAGGAGGCACGCAAGAAAACCCGGGGCGGCCAGATGAAGGAAATTAAACTTCGGCCTCACACTGAAGATCACGATCTTGGGTTCAAGATCAAGAATCTTAAGAAATTCCTGGATAAAAAACACCGGGTCAAAGTCAGCGTCTTTTTCCGTGGGCGGGAGATGGCGTTTATGAAAGCCGGCGATGATCTTTTGAAACGGGTGGCTGAAGAAGTCTCCGAAATCGGAACCGTGGACCAGCCTCCTGCCAGGGAGGCCCGGAATCGAATGACCATGGTCATTGTTCCGAAATAACGAAAACAACATATAGGTCTTTTGGGTTCAGCGCTGCTGAGACAAGGCATACCTTGTCTCTACGATCTTTTGTCGTTGGCAAAAGTTGAAAGGGTGCTGTTTTTTCCTTGGGAGGCTTTAACCAGTAGTGGAGGGCAATCATGCCGAAAATGAAGACCAACCGCGGGGCAGCCAAGCGCTTTAAAACCAGCGGTTCTGGAAAAATTGTGAGGAACAAGGCTTTTTCGAGCCATATTCTTACCAAGAAAAGCACGAAAAGAAAACGGAATCTTCGAAAATCAACCGTGCTGGATCCCGCTAATCTGAAAGGTGTCAAGCGGATGATTCCATATGGCTAGTTTTGTGCTTTTCTTAACAAAATTTTGAACGAATAACTGCAGCAAAGAGGGTTTGTCATGTCAAGGGTTAAAAGAGGCTTTAAAGCCAGAAGAAGACGGAAAAAAGTATTAAAGGCAGCAAAAGGATACCGGGGGGGACACAGCAAACAGTACAGGACGGCTGAAAATGCCGTGATGCGGGCCGGGATGTATGAATACCGCGACCGCAGGGTTCGAAAACGTGATTTTCGAAAGCTGTGGATTATCAGAATCAATGCGGCAGCCCGTGCCCACGGGATTTCCTACAGCCGATTGATGGCAGCGCTCACCAAGGCGGGTGTTGTTCTGGATCGTAAGGTGCTCGCAGATATGGCGGTGAATGATCCGGCGGGATTTTCCCGGTTGGCCGCAATGGCCTCGTAACGGTACGCCGGGTGGATAACACCATGAAAGACCAGCTTCTGGAACTGGAAAAACGCGCCATTGATGAAATTGCCGCCATTGATGACCCGTCCGGCCTTGAGCCGTTTCGGATCAGGTACCTGAGCAAGAAAGGCGCGCTGACATCCCTGATGAAAAATCTGGGAACGCTTAGTCGCGCGGAACGTCCGGAAGCGGGTAAACTCGCCAATCAAATCAAGGTAAACCTCACCCGCCATTTTCAGAATGCCAAATTATCTCTCGAAGCCGGAAGGAGCGGGGACGCGGGTTCCGTGGATGTGACCCTGCCCGGTAGAGAACCCCTTTACGGTCACCTGCATCCCATCACATCGGTGATCAAGGAGGTGTGCCTCATTTTTTCACGGATGGGGTTTCGGGTGGTCAAAGGTCCCAATGTGGAGTTGGATTATTACAATTTCGAGGCGCTGAACCTACCCAAAGACCATCCGGCCAGGGATATGCAGGATACATTTTATATATCCGAAAATGTGGTTTTGAGAACCCACACCTCTCCCATTCAAGTGCGTGTCATGGAAACCCAAAAGCCGCCTGTCAGCGTCATTGCGCCGGGAAAAGTATATCGACGTGATTCCGATGTTTCCCACACCCCCATGTTCCATCAGGTCGAGGGGCTTCTGGTGGATCGGGATGTTTCTTTTGGTGAATTAAAGGGAACGCTCAGCAGTTTCATTCATCAGATGTTTGGCAGCGATACCCAGCTGCGCTTCAGACCCAGTTTCTTTCCTTTTACCGAACCCAGTGCCGAGGTGGATATCCGGTGTGTTATTTGCGGAGGAAAAGGATGCCGGACATGTTCCCATACGGGATGGCTGGAAATACTGGGTTCCGGTATGGTGGACCCTGAAGTATACGGTTTTGTTGATTATGATCCTGATGTATACAGTGGCTTTGCCTTTGGCATGGGGATTGAGAGAATTGCCATGTTGAAATATGGGATCGATGACATTCAACTCTTCTTCAAGAATGATATGCGGTTTTTGAACCAATTCTAATAGCGTTCACAAAAGAGTAATCCATGAAGGTAAGTTTAAACTGGTTGAAAGAATACGTTGATATCGCGCTTTCTCCCGAGGAACTCGGCCATGTTCTTACCATGGCGGGTCTGGAAGTGGAAGGGATTGAGGTGGTGGGCCAAAATCTGGACCATATTCTGGTGGCCAGGATTCTGGAGGTAACGCCCCACCCTAACGCCGATCGCCTGTCCCTCTGCCGGGTCGATACGGGAACCGATGTGGTTCAGGTGGTTTGTGGTGCGCCCAATGCGGCTGAAGGGGTTCTGGCGCCCTTGATTCTGCCAGGCGGAAAACTTCCGGACGGTACGAAAATAAAGGAAGGCCGTATTCGGGGGGAGATTTCAAAAGGTATGCTCCTGGCCGAGGATGAAATGGGTCTGACGGATGATCATACCGGGATTATGATTCTATCTGAGAGTGTAACCCCTGGAACCCCCCTCTCCTCGCTGTTATCCTTTCCCGACTGGGTTTTTGATGTGAGTATTACCCCCAACAGGCCGGATTGTGCCAGTGTTCTGGGTATTGCCAGAGAGATTGCCGCCAACACGGGGAAACAGCTGAAAAGTTTTGAAAAAGGGGTGGATGCAAAGGGGCCGGCGGTGGATGGGTTGACGGACGTTTCCGTCCGTGATCCGGATGGGTGTCCCCGTTACGCGGCAGCGGTTGTGCAGGATGTTTGCCTCAAACCAACACCATTCTGGATGCGCTACCGGCTTTTTCAGTCCGGCGTTCGAAGTATCAGCAACCTGGTGGATGTGAGCAACTATGTCATGCTTGAAATGGGACAACCCCTTCATGCGTTTGATTATGACAGGCTGGGTGAGAATCGAATTGAGGTTCGCAGAGCTGAAAAAGGAGAGGTTTTCACAACATTGGACGGGGTGAAGCGGGACCTGGACCCGGAAACACTGCTCATTTGTGATGGCGAAAAACCCGTTGCGCTGGCCGGTATTATGGGCGGTTTAAACTCTGAGATTCATGAAAAAACGAAAAATATTCTAGTGGAAAGTGCCTTTTTTGATCCCATTACCATTCGTCGAGGATCAAAACGGCTGGGGTTGTCCACGGAAGCTTCCTATCGGTTCGAAAGAGGTGCCGATATCGGGGGTGTGGAATCCGCCCTCAATCGAGCACTCTATTTCATAAACCTGCTGGCTGGCGGCGTGACGGCCAAAGGCATAATGGATAACTATTCCAAACCCTTTACGGCGCCCCGTATTTCTTTCCGACCGGAAAAAGCCAACGCCATATTGGGAACTTCCATTTCAAAAAGTGCCATGAAAGATTACTTTGGCGCCCTTGAGATGAAGGTTGTGGAGGATGGGAATCAAGACCCTCTATATGTTATACCGCCCACATTCAGGGTGGATATCAAACGGGAAGTGGATCTGGTGGAAGAGGTGGCAAGACTCCATGGATTCGATAATATTCCTGTGATCTCACCCAGAATCACGCCTTCCGAGGGATCGGATTCTCCTGACCTGTTACTGCGGGATAAGGTCAGGACAATGATGAAGGCTTTCGGTTTTTCTGAAATCATCACCTACAGTTTTGTTTCTCCTGATTCTGTAAATGCCCTTGTGGGGGAAACACCGGGGGCCTTGAATGCTTTTACCAGGATCATGAACCCGCTCACAGTGGATCAGTCTGTTTTGCGAACCTCTCTGATTCCCGGGCTCATGGAGACGGCCAGGTACAATGTCCTTCATGAAATGGGGGACCTTAAACTTTTTGAGTGGGGAAAGGTTTTCTTTGACAGGGAAAACGAATTGCAGCCCCTTGAAAAAATCTGCCTGGCTGGTATCATGGTGGGTGTGTATACTGAAGAATTCTGGTGCAATGAAGAAAGGCCCGTTGATTTTTATGACGTTAAAGGAACATTGGCGGTGCTGTTAAAAGAACTGGGACTTGAGAGTTTCCGGTTCAAACAGGAGAAAAACCTCCCAGGATATGATGTGGGCATTTCATCCGGGATTTATTGTGATGATACACGCATTGGCCAGGTTGGTTTTGCCTCTCCTGAGGTGATTGAGGTCTATGAGCTGAAGAAGAGCCATGTCTGCCTTTTTGAGCTTGATGTGGGAGCCCTGCTGCCGGCGCTACCTGAAAAAAAGACGTTTGTCCCTTTCGGTAAGTTTCCGGCTGTTCATAGAGATCTTTCACTGGTGCTGGATCGTCGGATTGAGTGTGGCGCCATCATGGATATTATCAAAGAAGAAGGGCGCGATCTGCTGGAGTCCGTACATGTTTTTGATCTCTACGAGGGAGAAAGGATCGATCAATCGAAAAAGGCCATTTCCTTTAAGATCTCTTTTCGATCCGATCGGGGTACCCTTGATGGGGAAGAGGTAAATGGTTTGTACGAAAAAATTGTGGGAAAAATCGGGCAGAAGACGGGAGGTAAATTGAGGGAGGGCTAATAAAAGATGGTCCAAATTACTGAGAACAGAAAATATTTCCGTATTGGAGAAGCGAGTCGTATTGTAGGGGTTGAGCCCTATGTTCTGAGATATTGGGAAAGCGAATTTTCCCAGATCAGACCGCAAAGGGCGGATTCTAACCAGAGAACCTATCAGAAACAAGACCTGGAAACTTTGATAGAAATAAAACGGCTGCTTTACGAAGAAAAGATGACCATCGAAGGGGCCAGACTTCGATTCAAAGGAGAAAAGCCTGAAAAAACGGCCTTTTCAAGTTCAGTTATTGAAGAAGCAAAAGCGGAATTGCGTCAAATATTGAAGATTTTAGGGTAAAACACACCGTCCGGTTTTCCGGTATCCAACTCACGGGGTTGCGATCCTGCTCTCGTGCCCGATTCACCATAAGGCTTGGAAACACAGCGCCTGGAAACGCAGTAGAGCAGGGCCAGGGTTGAATCGACCCCTTCCGACAGATCTGCCGACACCGGCTAAACGCTAATTCGCATTAATTTTATCTCGAAGAACTCCCGACGTTTTGAATACCACAACCCTTCTCGCCCTCAGTTGCAGGTCTTCCGTGGTCTGTGGGTTTCTGCCGCGCCTTGACGCTTTTTCTTTCACCAGAAACTTTCCAAAACCGCTGATTAAAAGGTCTTCTCCACTTTCCAGGGTTTCCTTGATGATTTCAAGGAGCCCTTCCGCCGCTGCTCGCGATTGGCTTTTGCTGAGTCCGACCTGATGATAAATATTATCAATAATTTTTTCTTTGGTGAGAGCCGCCATTAAACCTCCTGCAATGGTCTCGTAAAAGAGACTTCAGAAATTTATCGTTTTATTTTTCTATTCCCGTATCAAAATGAAATACTTCAAACAAAATGCTTCAAAACAAAATACTTGCTGATTGCCAATTTTATGAGCAATGAATATGGCTTATGCCGAAAAGAGTGTCAAGCATTATTTGTCTTTTTGAATTTTTCTTTCAGGTTTTGGTTGACGATCTCAGGAACCAGGCCGCTCACATCTCCTCCAAAGCTTGCGGCTTCCTTGATAATCGTTGAGCTGATATAAAACCATTTATAATCTGTCATTAGAAAAATGGATTGGACATCTCGATTGAGCTTTCGATTCATGAGAGCCATCTGAAATTCATATTCGAAATCCGAAAGTGCGCGTAATCCCCGAAGAACTACATTTGAATTCTTGTGGATCGCGTAGTCCACCAGAAGCCCATCAAAGGTATCCACTTCTATCCTTGAATTCTGATGGACCGCATTTTCAATCATTTCGATTCGCTCTTCGATGGAAAACAGGGGGACCTTTTTGGGGTTGTTCAAAATGGCGATAATCAATTTATCGAATATCTCCAGCCCCCTCGAAACAATGCTGAGGTGACCATTGGTTATGGGATCAAAAAAGCCGGGATAAACCGCGATAGTTTTTTTCATGAAGGGTCCTTTTTCTTGTAAATACTGAGTTTGGTATCTCCATAAATCCGGGTTTCAATCAAAGGTAGAGACAAGGCATGGCTTGTCTCTACATGCCTGGTCTCTACGGTCTTGCCGGTTTCCAAAACGACGAGGGCCCCGGGCGCCAGCTGTTCAGAAACAGATAGCCCTTCGATTAACCCCGGTGCCAGATGGCTTCCATAGGGCGGATCGAGAAACACCAGATCATACGTTGCATCAAGGAAGGGACGGTTCTCCGGAAGGCCTTTTGAGAGGTCCCATTTGCATATTTGTCCTGAATGTTCGTATCCACACAGTGCAAGGTTCTTCTTAATGAGGGCAAGAGATTGTTTTGCATCATCGACAAAATCAGCAAGAGCAGCGCCTCGGCTCAATGCTTCTATCCCGAGAAGCCCCGTTCCGGAGAACATGTCCAGTACCCTTGAACCGGAGAGATCCTGTCCGATGATGTTGAAGATTGCTTCCCGGACCTTGCTGCTGCTGGGGCGAATTTCAAGATTTTTGGGTGTTGCTAAAACCCTTCCCCTTATTTGGCCACCGGTGATTTTCATCTCACCTTAGATACCCGATAACCGTCTCCCCGGCTTTGACCTTTTGTCGGACCTGAGCAATAATTTTGCTGTCTGCAGGAAGAAAAACTTCGAGTCTGGAACCAAAGCGGATAAGACCGAATCTCTGACCGGTTTTAACGGTGTCCCCTTTATTAATCCAGCAGGCAATGCGTCTTGCGACCAAACCGGCGATCTGGATGACCAGAATCTCTCTGGCATCAACTGTTTCCAGTGTGATTCGGTTGTTCTCATTCTGTTCGGATGCTTTATCCAGGTCCGCTGAAAGAAATTTTCCCGGATGGTAGGAAATTTGCTTAATGGTCCCCTCAATCGGTATACGGTTGACATGAACATTGAAGACATTCATGAAAATAGAGACTTTGATGGATGGTTGGCCCAAAGGGCTGTCCTTTTCATCCACATGCTTGACTTCCAGGATACGACCGTCCGCGGGCGTCAGTACCGCATTCTTTTCCTCCAAATGGTGTCGTTCCGGGTCTCTGAAAAAATAGACGACAAAAACCGTAATGATGCTTGTTATAATGGTAAACGTTATCCAACCCAAGAATGCAAAAATGACGGTAACCCCGATTCCAATGGATATAAACGGGAATCCCTCTCTTGCCAAGGGCAACTTGTTGTGGATGCGTGTTTCCCTGTTCATATGCGATAAACCTTATGGGACTAATGGCGTAGAAATTGTTGCTGTTATATTTATTTTGAGTGGGCTTGTCAACGGGGATTATCGGCTGTTGGGCAAACCTGGCTTGGATCGTATGTCCGGTGGCCTGTAATATCTGGGGATCAAGGTGACCGGATCGTCAATATCACCGGCATCCAAACGGGCCAGGGCCAGGGCGCCTACGGAAGAGGCGTTGAGTTGCCAGCATTGGGGCGGGGCGATTTTGGCATGGCTTCCGACCCATTCTTTCAGCAGATTTCCCTGATTTGAAAAGTCGTTTCCAATGAAAATAGTCGTTTCGGTAAAAAGAGACGGTAAGTGGTCGAGTTTAAAACAGTTGTCTTTTTCCTTTCGCTGAAGCTCATTTTCCCGGTTCCAGAAGAAAAGGGCTGTGAAGACTTCCCCCTTTCTTGAGGAGAGAAGCGGTGCAATGGGGTGAGGTGCAAAAGGCAGTTGAAAGGCCAACGCCCTCAGGCTGGATATGCCGATGACAGGGATATGAAGGGCCTGGCAGAACCCTTTCGCCAGGGAGAGACCCACCCGAAGACCTGTAAAACTGCCGGGCCCGGTGGCTACGGCAACGCATTTGATGTCTTTTGGTTTAACCCCGGAGCCGGTGAGCAGCAGGTCAACGGCCGGCATAAGGCCGCCGAAATGCCCTTTTCCTTCGCACATCAGGTTTTCAGCAACAACCGTGCGGTCCATACGCAACAGCGCGGTACTGCATTGCCGGGTAGAGGTATTGAGCGCAAGGATCATGTTATCATCGAAATCATCTATTGCAGAATTCTCGTGATGTCGTTGTAAATGACGACCACCATGAGCAATACGAGAAGCCCGATGCCCAGTTTTTGAGCAAATTCTCGCTTTCTGATATTCAGGGGGCGGCCCATGATCAGTTCAATCAGTAGAAAAATAATAAAACCACCGTCCAGAACCGGTATGGGTAAAAGGTTCAAAATGCCTAAGTTTATGCTGATAACGGCCGTAAAAGGAATGAGATAGGCCCAGCTTTGTTCGGCAAGCTGGCCGGTCATCTGGCCGATCAGAATAGGACCGCCAAGGGTTTTGATGGAAACGATCCCCTGGAAAAGCTTGACAACCGTCAGACAGGTCAGTTTTATGATTTCCCAGGTTTTAAGGCATCCCTCTTTCAGCGCCCCCAAAAGGCCCAGTTGAACCTCCCTGAAGGTCCCGGCTGAGACAACACCCAAAAGCGGTGTTTTGATTTCTTCACCAAAAATATTCTTGACCACACTCATTTCGGGAATAACCGTAACGGTTGATAATTGCCCATTTCTTAAAAGGGTTATTTTGATCGGTTCCCCCCGGTTGTCCTGAACCAGCTCCTTCAGCTGCGGCCAGGTATCCGTATCCATGCCGTCAACTGAAATAATCAGGTCTCCTTTCTTGAGGCCCGCGTTGTCGGCCGGAGATCCCTCACGCACCTGGCCAATTTCAGTGGTCAGGACCTGCATGCCGGTGAAGGCAAAAGAAGCACAGAAAATGAGCAGGGCCAGAAGAAGGTTGAACAGGGGGCCTGCTCCCACAACGGCGATTCTTTGAATGGTGGGTTTATGGCTGAAAGACTTTGCTTTATCTTCAGGGAGAATGGGGTCGTCTTCCTCGTCATCGCCTTCGCCGAGCATTTTCACATAGCCGCCCAAGGGAATTGCGGAAAGGAGATATTCGGTTTCTCCGATCTTTTTTCCCAGGACCTTCGGGCCGAAACCCAGTGAAAACTTCAGGACTTTTATGCCGAAGTGTTTGGCGACAAGGAAATGTCCCAGCTCATGAAAAAAGATCAGAATCCCCAGAACAACCAGCAGGGGGAGAACATAGTAAATAAAATAATGCATGGGTTTACCTAGGTATAATGTACCATAAGATTGGCATAGGTTTTTTCACGTGCCCACCTGTCGGCATCCATGACCGAATCAATTCGGTCAATGGGATGCGTTTTGTGGGCGTCTATGGTTTGTTCGATCAGTCTGGGGATATCCAAAAACCCGATCTTTTCTTTCAAAAATGCATCCACTGCGATTTCATTGGCACCGTTTAGTACTGCGGGCATGCTCCCGCCGGCAGACGCCGCCCTCAAAGCCAAAGCGAGGCATTTAAATCGCTTAAGATCAGGCTTTTCGAAATTGAGGGGCCCCACTTTTTCCAGATCCAGGGGAGGGAGTCCGGTCTTGATGTGCCTGGGATAGCTGAGGGCATAGGCAATGGGGATCATCATGTCCGGGATGCCCATCTGACTGATGATGGAACCGTCCTTGTATTCCACCATGGAGTGAACAATGCTCTGGGGGTGTATGAGAACGTCAATTTCTTCTATCTGCACATCGAACAACCATTTTGCTTCAATGACCTCAAGCCCCTTGTTCATCATGGTGGCTGAATCGATGGTGATTTTCGGACCCATTTCCCAATTGGGGTGCTTCAGGGCCTGGGCGGCACTGACCCGGGCCATTTGCCTGAGCGTCAGGTTCCTGAAGGGGCCGCCCGAAGCCGTGAGTATAATGCGTTTCAGGTCTTCTTTTTGATGCCCCTGCAGGGATTGAAGGATCGCGCTGTGTTCACTGTCAATGGGCAGAATGGAAACACCCTGTTTTTCCGCTTCGCGCAAGACCAGAGGCCCTGCCATGACCATGGTTTCTTTGTTGGCCAGGGCAATTTCTTTCCCCGCCTTAATCCCTTCATAGGTGGGTATGAGGCCTGCGGCGCCGGTGATGGCGGAAATAATCGTATCCACCTCGTCCATGGTTGCCAGATGTTTGAACCCATCGGGACCGAAAAGGATTTCAGGAAGATCGCCTCCGCTCAGGGTTTTTTTGAGATCCATGGCGAGGGATTCATTCAAAACGGAAACAGCTTTCGGCTTGAATACCTCTATCTGGTTTCGCAGAAGGTCAATGTTTTTTCCCGCCGAAAGTGCACGTACGCGGTATCTTTTCGGATTGGCGCGAGCCACCTTCAGTGCATTCACACCGATTGAACCCGTAGAACCCAATATGCTTAAGTTTTTTACTTTATGTTCCGTTGTCGTCGTTTTCATGAAGTTGTTTTTACCCTGTATTTTTTCAAGGGTTATATGTTGAGATAGAAAAAAAGGACCGGTATGGCAAATAGAAGCCCGTCAATGCGGTCCAGTATGCCGCCATGGCCCGGAAGGATGTTCCCCGAATCTTTGACACCCCGGTTTCGTTTTAATACGGATTCAGCCAGATCCCCGATCTGGCTGGCGATGGCGAGTGTGATAACCAGTAGGATCAGAGACACATTAAATAGATGGATGTCTATGAACTTAACAAATAACATGGCGGCTAGCAGGCTGCAAAATACCCCGCCGGCAGCACCTTCCCAAGTCTTTCCGGGGCTTACGCGTTCGTGGAGTTTGTGCTTACCGAAAGACCTGCCAAAATAGAATGCACCGGTGTCACAGGCAAAAACCACGGTCAGCAGAAAAAAGATCCAGAGATGCCCCTGAGGGCGCATATCAATAAATATGAGCAGGGCCAGGGGGAGTGCGGTGTAGACCGGTCCCATTAGTGCCGTCATGCTGATCGTTGCCGTTTCTTTTTCGTTTTCGGCAGAAAAGGTAAACACTTCCAAGGCCATGGGGAAAAACGCCCAAAGTACTAAAATTCCTGGTAAAAGCAATGCTTGCCGCATGTAAGCGGCAACAAAGAGCGCAAGGACCAGAACGCTGTTGATCCATTTGATATAAGGTGAAAGTCCGGGGGCAGTGATCCTGAAATATTCCCAAAGGCCGACCAGAGCGGCAGCACAGAGCAGGATATAAAAGAGGTATCTGGGGCCGAAACCGATCAGGAAAATCAGGATCGGGACACAGATGATGCCCGTAAGCCACCGTTTCAGGTGCATTTTTCCCGTGGTTGCCATTATGGGCAGCTCCGGAAATTCTGGTTATGTTGGTGCGACAGTGCCAAATCTCCTGTCCCTTTTCTGGTATTCCGAAAGTGCTTTCAGTAATTCCGCTTCACCAAAGTCAGGCCACAGGGTCGGGGTGATGTAGATTTCACTGTAGGAAATCTGCCAGAGTAGAAAATTACTGATACGGTATTCGCCGCTGGTCCGGATAAGAAGATCCGGATCAGGCATCCCGCTGGTATAAAGGCTACCTGAAAATTGATCCTCCGAGATGTCTGAGGGATCCATGACGCCGTTTTGGACTTTCCGGGCAAGGCCGCGAACCGCATCCAGTATTTCCTGTCTGCCGCCATAACTGAGCGCAAGGGTCAAAACCATTTTGCTTCCATGGGATGTTTCTCGGATGGTATCTTGCAGTACCTTTCTGGTGGTGGCGGGAAGTTTTTCGGGTCGACCGATCACATTCAAGCGAATGCCATTTTCTTTCATTTCTTTCAATTCGCGTTTCAGAAAACTTCCAAGGAGCTTCATGAGTGCGTTTACTTCGTGGGGGGGCCTTTTCCAGTTTTCTTCCGAAAAAGCATAAAGGGTAAGGTACCCAATGCCCAGTTTACGACAGAGCGTGACGATTGTCCTGACGGATTCCGCTCCCTTTCGATGCCCTCTGACCCGTGGGAAAGCGTGCTTTTCCGCCCATCGGCCGTTTCCGTCCATAATAATGGCGACATGTTTCGGCAGGCTTTCTTTGCTCATGATTGATGTCATGTATCAGAATTCAATAATCTCCTGTTCTTTTTGAGCGGTTGTTTCATCCACTTTTTTGATAAATTCATCGGTTATTTTCTGCACATCATCCTGGGATCGGTAAAGCTCATCCTCGCTGATTTCTTTTTCAGCCTTCAATTCCTTTAACATTTCGTTGGCTTCCCGCCTGAAATTCCGGATTGAAATCTTGTTCTCTTCCGCCATTTTTCTGGCCAGTTTGGCCAGTTCTTTTCGCCTCTCCTCGGTCAAGGGAGGGATGGATATGCGAATGATTTTGCCGTCGTTCATGGGTGTGAGCCCCAATTCCGATTTCAGGATGCTTTTTTCCACACTTCCCATGATCGTTTGATCCCAGGGCTGGATGGTGATAAGGCGGCTTTCAGGAGCAGAGATGGTGGCAACCTGGTCAATGGGCATTTGCGTGTCATAGCAATCAACTTTGATGCCGTCCAGCAGCGCCGTGGAGGCTCTGCCGGTCCTGATTTTAAGGAAGTCCTTCTTAATGGCATCGACGGCCTTGCTCATCTTCTGACGCAGCTCGGAAAGGATTTCTTCTTTCATGACGCTTCTCCTAGCAGTTGTTATTCTGAATCCCCCAACTGGAACCTTGAAAACCGTTTGATGACAATATTTTCACCGGTCTTAGCGATGAGCTCATTCATCAGGTCCTGGATGGTAATGTCCGAATTCTTGACAAAGGTCTGTTCCAAGAGGCAAGCTTCTGAAAAGAACTTCTTCATCTTTCCTTCGACGATTTTTTCAATGACCTTCTCAGGTTTCCCCGAAGCTTTGGCCTGGGTGGCATAGATGTCCTTTTCCTTTTCAAGGATATCCTGAGGTACGTTTTCCCGATCGATGGTAATGGGATTTGTCGCTGCAATCTGCATGGCGATATCCTTCACAAACGATGAGAAATCATCTGTCTTCCCGGTGAAATCCGTTTCACAGTTTGCTTCAACGAGGACGCCGATTTTCCCCCCGGCATGGATATAGGATTGAACCTGTCCCTGGGATGTTTCGCGCCCGCCTCGTTTTTTTGCGGTTGCGATCCCTTTTTTTCTCAAGTGGTCCACTGCTTTATCAAGGTCGCCGTCGCATTCGGTCAACGCGGCTTTGCAGTCCATGATCCCCACGCCCGTCTTTTCTCTCAATTCTTTAATTAATGTCGCGGATATAGCCAATTCTTATCTCCCTTACTGATTACTGATATTTAATTGTCTTTTGGGTTGTCTTCAGCGGCAGCCGGTGCATCGGAATCTGCGGATGTATTTTCTGTTTTTGGCAGGATAATGACCTCGGGACCACCATCTTCACCCGCAGAAGCTTCAGCCTTTTCCTCCACGGCGGCCGCCTCCTGCTCCTTTTTCAGCGCATCCTCGGCTTTAAGGCGTTGTTCGGCAATGGCGTGCCCCTCGATGCAGGCATCGGCAATTTTTGATGTGATGAGCCTGATGGCGCGAATCGCATCGTCATTTCCGGGGATGATCAGGTCGATGTCATCGGGATCACAATTCGAATCGGCAATGGCAACCACGGGTATGCCGAGCTTTCGGGCTTCCTTGACGGCAATCTTTTCTCTCTTGGGATCAACCACAAAGACGGCCCCCGGAATTTCATCCATGTTTTTGATGCCACCGAGGTTTTTTTCCAGCTTGGTAAGCTCCTTTTCCATTTTAAGGACTTCTTTTTTGGTATACCGATTGATGGAACCGTCCTCTTTCATCATTTCCAGGTCTTTCAACCGGCTGATGCTCTTTTTAATGGTTTGAAAATTGGTCAGCGTGCCGCCCAGCCAGCGGTTAACCATGAAGAACATCCCGCATCGTTCGCTTTCTTCGATAACAGCGTCATGCCCCTGCTTTTTGGTTCCCACGAAAAGAACCGGGTAGCCGTCGGCAACAGTTTTCACCACAAAATCATAGGCGGTTTTAAAAAGCCTGACGGTTTTTTGCAGATCGATGATGTGAATTCCGTTTCGCGCTCCAAAGATGTAGGGTTTCATTTTGGGGTTCCAACGCCTTGTTTGATGTCCGAAATGGACCCCTGCTTCCAGAAGCTGTTTCATGTTGATGTCTGACATTTTTTCTCCTTTTTCGAGATTCCTCTTTGGAATCTCTATGCCGGTTTTTCCTCGGCCCGGAATATTTTGCACCTGTTCTCGTGCGTTCACCTTTGTCAAAGTTGAACGTGATTCAAGAGGCACCTGGCAATAATCCGGGACTGTGTTTTTTGGGCAAATATGCCCTTGAGCTAATTTGGCTGTCTTGGTATGATCCACAAACAGCCTGTGGCAAATCTTCAAAATACGCCTGAGTAACACGGGTCAGCATGTGTATCCTACAGTTCGCCACGGGTGGGGCCCTAAATTTAATGAACTAAAATTTATACTACCGGCGGTTTTTTTTTGCAAGAAAAAAATCGACAAAGAAATCCCCGGGTTCAAAAGTGAGAGACCATGGATGAACATATGAAGAACAAGCTCAAGCGGTTTGCTAAAGGTGCGGAGATTGGCGCTGTTCGTTCCATATTAAAATGGAAATACAAAAAGGAAGGAAAAACCACTCCATCGGATGTTCAGTTGGACCACCAGTCCCGGGAGGCGGCATCTTTGGCCAATGACGTCATTTCAAAAACCGGTAAAACGGTTTGGCACGATCTGAAAGAAGTTTACGGGGAACATCGTGCCGGAAATGTTGGTGTCAAAAGGGGCGGCAGTAAGAAAGGGAGCACCAAAAAAGGGGGAGTGGGGGAGTGACGAACCAAAAACGGCTATTGGATATCAGACGGCAGCTGGACGAAAAAGAGCAGGAGATCCTTTCTCCATGGGCCTGTTTAAGCCGCAATGCTGTGAGGCGAAGGGAGGAAGAGCGGATTCTGTTGGGGCACAGGCAGAACTTCTCTCTTGATACGGACAGAATCCTTCATTCCATGGCCTATTCAAGATATATCGACAAGACCCAGGTATTTTATCTCATCAAAAATGATCATATCACCCATCGTGTATTGCATGTACAATTGGTCAGCAAGATTGCCAGGACCATTTCCCGTCTTCTCAGGCTCAATGAAGATCTGACCGAGGCCATTGCCTTAGGCCATGACATCGGCCATACGCCCTTTGGCCACGACGGGGAACGGTTTCTTTCCGAACTTTGTGAGTCCTATGGTGTGGGGCGTTTTCTCCACAACATCCAGAGCGTGCGATTTCTGGAGAATATTGAAAAGAAAGGGAGCGGCTGTAACCTTTCTTTGCAGGTGCTCGATGGTATTTTCTGTCATGATGGAGAACTTCATTCCCAGATTTTGGAGCCCAAAAAGGATAAAGATTTTGATGACCTGGTTCGAGAAATGGAAATTAAAGCAAACGATCCATTGGTCGATGTTGTTCCCACGACGCTGGAAGGGTGCGCGGTCAGAATGGCTGACACCATCAGCTATATCGGTCGCGATATTGAAGATGCCATTCGACTGGGCCTGATTCAAAGGGAAGACATCCCTGATGGTTGCCGATCTATTCTGGGGAACAGCAACGGCACCATCGTCTACAACCTGGTAGAGGACCTTGTGGCCAATAGTCTGGATCGATCTAGTTTAAATTTCAGCGCTCGCGTTGGAGACGCGTTGCAACAACTGAAACGGTTCAACCGGGAACACATTTATAAGAATACCCGGGTAAAAAAGCAGACACATAAGGTAAGGCTCATGTTTTCGCTTCTTTTCAAAAGGCTTTATGAGGATCTTGACAACCGGGGCGAGGCGTCAGTGATTTATAAAGAATTCTTAAAAGGAATGTCTGCGGACTATCAGGAAAAAACGCCGGCGGCGGGGATGGTCAGGGACTTTATCGCCGGCATGACCGATGAATTTTTCATGGATCAATGCCATAAGCACCTGATCCCTAAAACGACGCATTCTCTATTTTAGCCTGCATTTTCTTTTTCGGAAATTATGTGTGACTGAGAAATCAAAAATCCCCGTATTTTCTCTTAAAACGGGTTGACAAAAAAATGGCAACGGGGTAATGCTGTACCCACATTCAGGCTGCGGTGGCCTTTGTTTTTGCTTTCATAAGAGGGGTGACTGTGCCTTTTTCACGGTCCAAGCCGTTCAGTATCGTGGTCGGCAGGTTTCTGAGGACCACCAACCCCATATTCAGCATTCAAAAAAAATAAATAAGATATAAAGACCCTATCATTTTACGAAATGGAGGCCTGTTATTATGGTTCAGGGGGGGGAAATCAAGGAAGGCGACACCATTTTAAAGCTTGAAGACGTTCATATGTCTTTTGGCAAGGTGGCTGCACTGGCTGGTGTGAATCTGGAAGTAAGAAAGGGTGAGATTCATTCGATTATCGGTCCGAACGGCGCCGGCAAGACGGTCATGATGAACTGCATTAACGGCCTGTACAAACCCCAGAAAGGCAACATCTACTTGAAGGGGGAACGGGTCAATGATTTAAAGCCTTATAAGCGGGCGGAGCGAGGGCTCTCCCGGACCTTCCAGAAACTGGAACTCTTTGGTGGGATGACGGTCCTCGACAATATCCGTTTGGGAAGGCATATCTACCTCAAGAGCGGCATCGTGAGCGGGTCCATATACGTGGGTAAAACCAAACGGGAAGAGGTGTCGTCCAGGAAGTTTATTGAAGAGGAGATTATTGACCTTCTCGAGATTCAAAGCATTCGGGATAAATCTGCGCATATGCTTCCCTATGGACTTCAGAAGCGCGTTGAATTGGGAAGAGCACTGGCGCTGAATCCCGAACTGTTGTTGCTGGATGAGCCTCTGGCGGGATTGAATCTGGAAGAAGTGGAAGACATGGCCCGTTTTATTCTCGATATCAACGAGGAAAAACGATGGCGGGTGACCTGTATTCTGGTGGAGCATGACATGGGGGTGGTAATGGATATTTCCCACCGCGTCAATGTGCTGAATTTTGGGGTTCAGATTACGGATGGAACGCCCGAAGAGGTCCAACGGAATCCCAAGGTGGTTAAAGCTTACCTGGGTGAAGATGATCTGTATTCCACAAGGAGGTAGATGAAGATATGGCAGGCGCTGGAATAGAAATCACCAAGGACCTCACGATTCCCAAACTTTTTGTCAAGCAATGCAGAAAGTACGGCAAGAACAAGGTGGCCATGAGGGAAAAGGCGTTCGGCATTTGGATCCCTTTTACCTGGCAGGACTATTATGACAATGTCAAATATCTTTCTCTGGGTATGGTCAGCCTCGGTTTGAAGCCGGGGGACAAGGTGGCCATGATCGGGGACAATCGCCCGGAAGGTCTCTGGGCTGAGATGGCGGCCCTTTGCGTCGGCGGTGTTGCCGTGTGGTTATTCCAGGACTGCATGATGGATGAAGTAAAATACATCATTGACCATTCGGATACCAAAGTGTTTGTGGGAGAAACCCAGGAAGAGGTGGACAAAGCCCTTTCCATTAAGGAAGCGTGTCCAAAACTGGAGAAAATACTGTGGGATGATCCCAAAGGCATGAGAAACTATCACCAGGATTTTCTCTTGAGTTTAAAGGAAGTTCAAGCGCTGGGTCGGGAATTGGATCAAAAAGAGCCGGCGCTTTTCGAAACGCTTGTGGAACAGGGCTCGGGTGATGATGTGTGTCTGCTGTTCTATACCTCGGGAACGACATCCTTGCCCAAAGGGGTGCTTTTAAGCCATTGGAATATGTTGACCATGGGACAAAATTTAATGGCGATTGACCCGTGTTATGATACGGATGATTTTGTTTCCTACCTGCCCTTCGCATGGATCGGAGAGCAGATGATGTCCATTTCCTGCGGCCTTCAGGTGGGATACACGGTGAATTTTCCGGAAGAACCGGATATGGCCCAGGAAAATATTCGTGAAATCGGCCCCCATGTGATGTTTGCGCCGCCCAGGCTCTACGAAGGAATGACACGCAAGGTTCAGGTCAAATACATTGATTCCACCTGGATTAAACGGAAAATATATGAATTTGCTACGAAAATGGGCTATAAAGCGGCGAATCTCCGGTTTGACAAGAAACCGGTCCCCTGGCACGTGAAGCTGCTGAACTGGGTGGGTTACGTGACCATGCAGAAAAAGCTTAAGGATCATCTGGGGCTTTCCAGGCTGAGGCACTGCTATACCGGCGGGGCGGCCATGGGGCCTGACCATTTCCGCTTTTTTCACGCGTTGGGGGTTAATCTCAAGCAGATTTACGGCCAGACCGAGATTGCCGGTATTTCCGTCGTCCATCGGGATGGCGATGTCAAGTTTGATACGGTGGGGACACCCATTCCGGAAACCGAGGTGAAAATCACCGAAGAAGGAGAAATCCTTTCCAAAAGTCCTTCCGTTTTTCTGGGATACTACAAGAATGAAGAGGCCACAGCTAAAACCCTGGTGGATGGCTGGCTCTATTCCGGGGACAGGGGCTTTATTGATGAAGATGGTCATCTGGTGGTATTTGACCGCTCCAAGGATGTGATGACCCTGAATGACGGAAGGCCTTTCTCGCCCCAGTACCTTGAAACCCGGTTGAAGTTCAGCCCTTTTGTGGAAGAGGCATGGGCCATTGGCGACAAGAAGGAATTTATTACCGCTGTCATGTGCATTGATTACGCGGTGGTGGGAAAATGGGCCGATGATCGCAAGCTCAACTATACCAGCTATCCTGAACTTTCACAAAAGCCGGAAGTTTATGACCTGATCCAGAAACAGATCGAGGAGGCCAACAAAGATCTGCCGGGCCCGGCGAAGATCAACAAATTCGTGAACCTCTACAAAGTGTTTGATGCGGATGACGAAGAGCTGACCCGAACGTCAAAGCTTCGCCGTGCCTTTGTGACCGACCGGTACAAGGACATCGTGGATGCGCTCTACTCCGATGTCGATGTGGTGCACATGGATACCACCATTACCTATGAAGATGGGCGGGAGCAACGCATTAAAACCGATTTGCGGGTTCAGAAACTATAGCATTAAGTTCAAGATCAGCAGGCCAAAAGATCAGTGAGGAGGAAGCGAATGGAGCTGTTTTTTATGAGCTTGACCACGGGGATTATGGTAGGCGGCATTTATGCCCTGGTGGCCCTGGGATGGGTTCTCATTTACAAATGTTCGGGTGTCCTGAATCTGGCCATGGGGGAATTGACCCTGATTGGGGCCTATGTGACCTATTCGTTTTACAATGCGGGCGTGCCGTTTGTTTTTGCCGTGATTCTGACGCTTCTGGTGGGTATTGTACTGGGTTTTTTGACCGAGCGGATATTCCTGGACAAACTGATCGGTGAACCGATTCTGGCCGTCATTATGGTAACCGTGGGCCTTTCTTTTTTCCTGAAGGGCCTGATCGGATACATCTGGGGCTCGGACACCCGGGTTTTTGAACCGGCTGTTTTTGATATCAAACCGATTTCCCTGGGAGTCCTCAGGATTTCTCCGGTTTATCTCTGGTCTTTTATTTTGGCCATTGTGTTGCTCATCATTTTCATGTGCTTTTTCAAATATACCCGTTGGGGGCTTTCCATGCAGGCCACAGCTGATGATGAAACCGCCGCCCTCTCCCTTGGGGTCAGTGCGCGTTTTGTGTACGCTGCGGCCTGGGCCATTGCGTTTATGAGTGCAGGGGTTGGCGGCGCGCTTCTGGGAAACATCAACGGCATTAATATTTCAGTGGGCTATCTCGGATTGCTGGTGTTGCCGGCAGTGGTGTTGGGTGGGCTTAATTCAGTGCCCGGCGCCATCGTCGGCGGAATTATGATCGGCCTGTTGCAGAATTTTTCAGGCACTTATCTTGATCAGTATTTTCCAGGGGGCGTCAAAGAGATCGTACCCTTTGTTTTCATGGCTGTTTTTCTCCTCTTCAAGCCCTATGGTTTGTGGGGTTGGGAGCGAATTGAAAGAGTATAACTGGAAGTGAAATTTGAAAGCGGGAAAAAGGGGAGGGATGTATGAGCAGTGTATGGTTGCCTTGCGGTGATTACCATCAGAATTACCAGGAAGACCAGGGATGGTGGCAGTCCAAATTCATCAAAGGGAAGATGATCCTGCTTTTGCTGATTGTTTTTGTGGGGATTCCCCTTCTTTTTGATGAGTACTGGATGAGCGTGGTCACCATGGTGGGGTATACGGCCATGGGCGCACTGGGTGTCCAATTGCTCATCGGGTATGCGGGGCTTTTGACATTGGGACACGCTGCCTTCATTGCGGTGGGCGCCTATACCAGCACCATGCTGATACTGCAGTTCCCCTGGCCCCAGTTCATGGTGGATGGGGGCCTGGCCTACCCCGTGAGCATTATTGCGGCGGGTGTTGTTGCCGGGCTCTGGAGTGTGTTGTTCGGGTTGCCGTCCGTCAAAGTCAAGGGATTTTATTTGATTTTGACCACCATGGCGGCCCAGTTTATCACGGTGGATTTTATCCTGACCCAATATGTCAGCCAGATCGGTGGACGTGGGCAGGCCTTTTCGCTGCCGCCGGGCACCATCAAGATCGGCCCCTGGGTCATAGACACCGAGTTGAGCATCTATTTGGTGATGGCGGTTCTGTTGTCGCTGATGATTATTGTTCTGGCCAACCTGCTCCGTTCCAAGCCGGGTCGGGCCTGGGTGGCCATTCGGGATAATGATATCGCCGCTGAAGCGCTGGGGATCAATATTATATGGTATAAGCTTCTGGCATTTTTCGTGGCCGGATTCATGGCGGGTGTTGCAGGCGCCTTCTGGGTGTGCAATACCGCAGCGCTCAGCCCTGAGCATTTTCAGTGGTTTCTGTCCCTTTGGCTCGTGGGTGTGATTCTCATCGGAGGGGTGGGCTCCATTCAGGGGGCTGTTTTCGGTTCCATTTTTATGGTGGTGGTGATGGAAGTTCTTCAGCTGGGCGTCATTCCGCTGGCGGACTATTATCCGCAACTCCTGATGGATTTTGCGTATATCAAGGACATGGCTTTCGGGCTGGCCATCTGTGCTTTCTTAATTTATGAACCCAACGGCCTTGCCTACCGCTGGTGGCAGGCGAAAAACTATTTCAACCTCTGGCCGTTTTCTTATTAGCGTTGCCGGGTTTCATTAAGTACGGCATTTATAGTACGGGTACACAATTTTGCATGTGGCGGAATTCTGTCGGCGTGTAATGTTATGCGGTTGTTGAGAAAGGGGGTGAGCGTCGTCGTTTACATGATGTTTCGTATCGTCGGTGGTATGGGTTGCCATGAAAGTTCCATAACTAGCGTATAAGGGGGAGAATCTATGAAAAAGAGTATATTCACGAAACTGGGAGTTCTGTTGCTGGCAGTAGTGCTTTTAATGGCTTTTGGTACGGTTGCCTCGGCAAAGAAAATCAAGGTCGGGGGGCTGATGGATTGCACCGGCGCCACCTCTGATGTGGGGAAAGATTATGCCATCGGCATGATGGACGCTTTCAAATACATCAACAGCCAGGGGGGCGTCAATGGTAAGAAAATAAAATATACCTGGTTTGACTACGGCTATCGGATTCCTGAGGCCATTACCAAGTATAAGATGTTGAAACGTTTGGGATCTACTGCTATTATGGGATGGGGGACCGGTGATACGGAAGCCCTTTCACCCACCGTTAACAAGGACAAGATCCCCTATGTGTCGGCGTCCTATTCGGCCCATTTGACGAATCCTGCAAAAACGCCCTACAACCTCTTTTTCTCATCGGATTATTCCACCAACGCCAGGAGTTGCATTACCGCCTGGTTTGACAAAAAATGGTCCAAGCATCCGGATTTCGGTAAGCGCAAACCCCGTTTTGCTGCCTGTTACATGTTTGCGTCACCGTACTGCTCAGCGCCCATTAAGGCCATCAAAAACCAGGCCAAGCTACTGGGTTTCGAGGTAGGCCCGGATCAGGATGTTTCTCTTTTTGCCCTGGACACCAAAAGCCAGGTGATGGCCCTTAAAAAATTTAAACCCGATCTGGTATGGCATGGCAATACCACCATGAGTGTTGCGGCAACCGTTCGGGACGCTTATGCCCTTGGGTTGGGCGCCGGTTGGATCGTCAACAACTGGGGATTTGATGAGAACCTGCCGCGCCTGGCCGGCGAGGCGGCTGAAGGGGTCATGGGGGCCACACCCTGTGCATTTTTCGGCCAGAACGTGAAGAATATGGACCTGGTGGTTTCCTCCGCTGAAAAATACAGCCCCGGCGTGCCGTTGGGAAAAAGGCTGATTCGTACGGTGCAGGCGTGGGGTGACGCGCTGGTTTTGTGGGAAGCCTTGAAACGGGCGGATGCGGCTGGTGTCGACGTCTCCAAAAAAGGTTCAGGCCCCGCGATCATGAAAAAGGGATTTGAGACCATGCGTAATTTCGATATCGGTCTGGGCGCAGCACCCATCAGCTATACGGCGAAGGATCATCGTGCGGCCACCGGGTGTCGTGTTCAGGAATGGAAAGGCGGAAAATTTCAGGTGGTGGCGGATGTGAATCTGAAGAAAAGATGGCCTGATCTTTGGGATAAAACCGAAAAACAAGGCGGTTTCTTCGGTTATTAATCGAAACCCGGTTCTTTTGTCAAAATGCCCTTTTAACCCATCACGTTTGGAGGTAATGTCTTGGAGACATCAGAGGCAATCCTTAAAATCAAGAACATTGAGGTCAAGTACCATGAGGTAATTCTGGTGCTCAAAGGCGTTTCAATCGAGGTTCCCCGCGGTGGGATAGTGGCGCTTTTGGGTGCCAACGGCGCGGGAAAAAGCACGACCTTGAAAGCCATTTCCGGGCTGCTTAAAACCGAAGACGGGGAGGTGACCGACGGCGCCATTGAATATGAAGGGAAAAATATTCATCACGCCAAGGCTGCCAAGATCGCCAAGGCCGGCATTGTTCAGGTGATTGAAGGGCGTAAGGTATTTGAACATTTGACGGTTGAAGAAAATCTCAAAGTGGGTGCCCACCTTAGAAAAACCGGATCGGTCAAGGATGGCCTTCAAATGGTGTATCATTATTTTCCAAGGCTCCTTGAAAAAAGAAATGAAACCGCCGGTTTTGTCAGTGGTGGTGAACAGCAGATGGCCGTCGTGGGGCGGGCTCTGATGACCGAGCCCAAACTGGTATTGCTGGATGAGCCCTCCATGGGGCTGGCGCCCATGCTGATTCATGAAATTTTCAAAATCATCACCAAACTGAATCAGGAGGAGCGCATTTCCATCCTCCTGGTTGAACAGAATGTTAAGCTGGCCCTGACCACTGCGCCCTATGCCTATGTGATGGAAACCGGAAGAATCGTTATGGATGATACCTCTGAAAAGCTCAGTCAGAATGAGGATATCAAGGATTTCTATCTGGGTATGGGGGGCGGAGAAAAAAAGAACTTTCGAGATGTAAAACATTATAAGCGAAGAAAAAGGTGGTTAAGCTGATTAATAATTAAAAAAGGAGGTCTCTGATGAAAAAGAGTTTGATACTTTTTGTAGCGTTGTTGTTTGGATTTGGCTTGGTGTTTTCGTCCTGTGTGACGACTAGTGAGCAGGTTAAACCCAATGAAAATAATTTTATGGCTCCAAAAGTTACCCTTGAGTCTTTCATGGTGCCCCAATATGATGGATATTGGTACTTTTCAAAGAAAGCGAAACCTACAAAAGGTGATGCCGGTGATAGAGGCGCCATGCTTCCGCTGAGTTTCCTTTTTAATATCGAGAACAAAAACCCCTACCCCATTCTTTTAAACGGGATGACCTTTACCGTTGTTGTTGATAAAGAGTTTGAGTTAGTCACCTTCAACAACGATGATGAATACTGGATTCCTGCTGGAAAGATTGACCAGGTAAGGGCAACGACATTGATTACGGTTCGTTCTGCTCTTTTAAGCCTTTTGGTTACAGGGGGCTTCAAACTGAAGGCAAAAAAGGTGAGTCCATGGCAGGCCCTAGAGGGTTGGTGGAAGGGTGTGCCGGAAGGTACGACCCCGGTTCATCTGACCGGTTGTTCCTTTTCCTTTTCGGCCGGTGGGGTGTCGAAGGTGTATCCATACGAGATGGTAGCACAGTAATGTGAGAATGGGGGTAATACCCTGTGAGAAAAATAAAATAGCACAAATGGCCTTCATCCGCCCTCTTCTTAAAAAGGTAATAGGCAGGGTGAAGGCCTTTTTTTTGATGAGGAGGATTAATGGGACTTCACGATTTTACGTTCTACGATCTGGTAAATCGCAATGCCGCCATTTACGGCGACAAACGGGCCTGGACGGACGATGGGGTGGACAGGGTTTTTTCGTTCTCCGAGATTAAGGAGGCGGTGGATCGGCTGGCCTGTGGTTTGCGGAAAACCGGTATTGAAAAAGGTGATCGGATCGGGATCTTAGGAAAAAACAGTCTCTCCTATTTTCTCCTTTATGGCGCCGCTGCCGCCCTGGGGGCAATTGTTTTGCCCATTAACTGGCGCCTGAGCGCTGATGAGGTGGCCTATAATCTCAATGACGGCAGTCCAAAGATTGTATTTGCCGACCCGGAATTCGAGGAAGTACTTAAGAGCCTGAAGGACGAACTAACGTCGGTGGGCGATTATTTCAATCTAGATTCCGCCCATGGCGGTTTTAAGCCATTTGAGACCCTTCTGGATCAGGGCACGGGGGTTGACGCGGTGGAGGTGGCGACCGATGACGGGTTTGTGATCATCCATACGGCCGCTGTGGCCGGCAGACCCAGGGGCGCCCTGTTGAGCCATGGAAATGTATTGTGCGCCAATATGCAGTTCAATTGCCTTATGAATCTCACCACCGAAGATGTTCACTATAATGTCCTTCCACTGTTTCATGTGGGTGGTCTTTTTGCGGCCACGGCGACTTTTCATGCCGGTGCCATGAATTTGAATGTCAGAAAATTTGACGCTGTAAGAGCCGCTGAATTAATTGAGGAAAAACATATTTCCGTTATGATCGAGTTCCCACCGATCTTGGGCGCTATTTTAGAACAACATGAAAAAACCGGTGTGGACATTAGTTCTCTTCGGGCTGTTTCAGGGTTGGAGGTTCCCGAGACCATTGAGAAATACCAGAAAATGACGGGTGGTACGTTTTATGCCATGTACGGTCAGACGGAAACTTCGTGTTTGGCCACCTATGGACCCTACAATGACCGGCCCGGCTCAGCGGGTAAAACACTCCCCATGGCTGAGGTAAGGCTTGTGGATGACTATGACCGTCCCGTTCACGTGGGAGACGTGGGTGAAATTATCATGAAAGGCCCCATGGTGTTTAAAGGTTACTGGAACCTGCCTGAAGACAACGAATATACCTTCAGGGGCGGATGGCATCACACCGGTGACCAGGGGCGGTTCGATGAGGATGGGTTTCTCTGGTATGCGGGTCGCAAGGCTGAAAAGGAGCTGATCAAACCGGGTGGGGAAAATGTCTATCCGGCGGAGGTTGAAAAGACCATTTCTGAGCATCCGGCCATTGAGGCAACGGTTGTCATCGGTGTTCCGGACCCCAAGTGGAAAGAAGGGATCAAAGCCGTCTGCGTGTTGAAAGAAGGGGAAACCCTTGATGCTCAGGCGTTGATCAATTTTGTGGGGGAACGGATTGCACGGTACAAAAAACCGCGATATGTTGAGTTCGTCATCGAATTGCCATTGCTGGAAGATGGCGCTGTGGACAGGGAAAAGGTAAAAGATCTTTATGGCGGCGATCAGTAGATGGTGTGAAGGATTTTCTCAGGAGTACATTTAGACTTGAAAAGAGGATGATTTTTTTCCTATACTGAAATTTGCAGACCGTTACTCATTCGGGACGGATACCGTCATGAAATTTCTGAAAATAATCCTTCTGGTTCCGGCGTTCCTTTCCCTCTATGCCTGTGCAATGGTTGATTCTGTCAGCAGGGAACTGACGCCACAGGAGGAGTCCAATGCACCCAGGGTATATTATGCGGGTGTTGCGGGCCTCAAAATGTTTTCCCAGAGGAGTGTTTCCGGTTCGCCCATCGCTGAATTGCCGCTTTATGACAAAGTGCTCCGCTACAAGGTGGAACGTGGTTTTGCCTATGTAAAGGTTCACAGAACAGGTCAGGTGGGCTGGGTCAGAAATGCTGATCTCGTCTGGCGAAAGCGGTCGCCCTCAAAGAAGAGCCCCAAGACCTCACCGCCGCCTCAGCAAAAAACTGAAGTTATTCCTGAGAATACGCCCGAGGTCAACCACGAACCCAATCCGGAAATTGAGCGACGCGATGCTTCCATGTTTGATGCGTTTTGAACGTAGTGATTTTGAGGTCTTTTGATCAGCCATGGACAATTGTCGGCAGGAATCGGATGCTGAAAACAGTGAGGACCGCTACCGTGCGGGTTTGGCCACCGGGATTTCCGCCTGGTGCAAAGGCTGTTTTTCACGGACATTCATGGGTCTACTCTCTGTGGATGAGTGTCGAAAGTCGGAAGTCCGTGACGATATCGCCATCGGTTCCACGCCGAAGGCCACATATTATATCCTTCTGTCCATATCGGTGTTGATAGCCGGTTTCGGGGTTGTGACCAACAGCCCGGCGGTGGTGATCGGTGCAATGCTGGTTTCTCCGCTGATGACACCGATTTTCGGTATATCTCTGGGCCTTGTTCGAGGGGATATGCCCCTTCTCAGAAAGGCGTTTGTTGCCGAGTTTGGCGGTGTGCTGATCGCCATCGGGGTTGCGGCAATATTGGGGATGTTCCCTTTTGTCCATGAAGTGACGCCGGAAATGTTGTCCCGGACCAGCCCGACCCTGCTTGATTTGCTGGTGGCGGCCCTTGCGGGAGTGGCCGGGTGTCTGGCCATGATTGACGCACGAATCAGTCCGGTATTGCCGGGTATTGCCATGGCCACGGCATTAACGCCGCCTTTGGCTGTCAGCGGTCTTTGCCTTGCGGTTGGGGCCTTTGAGGGGGCATGGGGGGCTTTTCTTCTATTTTTCGCCAATTTTCTGGCTATTTTGGCGGTTTCCGCATCGCTCTTTATTGTAGCGGGGTTTGTCAGCCGTGAAGAGATGGGTTCCGGGCTGTCTGTTCTGAAGCGGTTCCTGGCGCCGGCTATCGGGTTGATCCTCGTAACGATCCTCTTGACCAATGCTCTGGTGGGTATTATTGCGAAAAACGAGACCACAAAAGCCATAAAGGGGATACTTGAAAATGAATTGAGCTCAGAGCGGGGTGCCTGTGTGGAAAACGTGATTTACGACCATAAGGGCTCAAATGTCGATATCCTGGCGTATGTCACGACTCCTCGCGTGTTGTCTCCCCAGAAAATAAAAGAGATGCAGAGCATTCTCGATAAAAAGCTCGATGCCCATGCGAATCTCATTATGCGCTGCTTTATTACCAAGGATATTTCATCAACCGGATCCACCAGTGGGGTCGTGGCTCGGAATCTGGATGGTGAATTCATATCCGGCGAACTTCATCCCAACGTCAAGCGGATTCAGATTGCCGAGCAGGTCCTTCGAGAAATGTTGGAGAGTTATAAGAGACTTTATCTGGACCTGGATAACCTGGACCTGGTACAACTTCCCAATGGTGCGGTGGTTGTGGCCAGCATCCAGAGTAGCCGAACGCTTACGCCGCATGAGGTATCCAGGCTTGAAAAAGCCATTCAGGAAAGGCTTGGGGATGAAACAGTGCGGCTGCTGATTCGTTCCGATGATCTGACGGATGTGAGCAGCAAGGGGCGCGTATTGTATGGCAAAGCGCATTTTGGGGGGCTCTCCAAAGAAGATAAAGCGACAGGCGAAATTCTGGAGAGCCGGATCAAAGAGGAGATCAGGCGCATCAAAAACATGTTTGCCCCCAATGTTGATGCGGTACCCAAGGATGACACCTGGCTGGTTCGGGCTGAGGTTGTGGGTCCAAGGGTCCTTCGACCGGCTGAGGTGCGTCTTATGGAAAACCGGGTTGGCAGGAGCACCGGCAAAAAAGTAGATCTGCATGTTTGGAGCCGTGTGGAGTTGGTGGTGACCGGGACAGATTATATACCGGTGGAGGATTTTATTAAAGAGCAGGTTGGTAGGAACTAGAAAAGTTTTGACCCGGAAATCAAATTTCAGGGATGACTTTTTTCGAGTGGGAGACTTTCAGATTGGGTCCAAAATTGAAAAAAATCCTGAAAATCCCTTTAATACTGTTGTGTTTTGCTGTTCCGATTGCGGGCTGGATCTGGTATGGTGAAGGAGGGATGGTTCGTCTTTGCCGGACTGAAGTGGAGCGGCAGGAGTGCCTTGATCGCATTCGAAAGCTTGTGGCTGAAAACCAGGCACTTATCGAAGAGGTTCACCGCTTTCGTACAGATATGACATATGTGGAATCCGTTGCCAGAAACGAGCTTAACCTGATTCGAGAAAACGAGGTTATTTACCGTTTTCGGAAAGGTGAAACCGGGAATTAGACAATGGAAGAGAACACTGCTTTATATGATGAAATGCTGAAGGCCGGACCCTCTCAAAGCACCTTGCACATTATTCTGGCCCGGATCAGGGATGAAGGGCATGTCAATGAAGTGATTAAATGGTGTATGACGTTTTTGAGGGTCTATCCGAAAGATGTTTATTTGAGGATGCTGCTTGCGGAGTGCTACCTCAATATGGGATCAATCGGGCAGGCGGAAACTGAATTTCTGAAAGTTTCATCCATGATGAATGATCTGCTTCCCGTCTATGCCAGGCTTTCCAGGATTTATGCAAAGCAGAAGCGGTTCACAGAGGCGGCTGGTGAGGCTGAAATCTTCCTGGCACACCATCCGGAAGATCCTGAAATGTGTGAATTACTTAAAAAGGTTGAGGAAGCGGGGGATGCGGCAGCGGGAGGGCGGGAAGGGCGCGATCAAAAATGGCCTGTTCTGCCGGATGATGACGCGGAATCCCTGGTAGACTTTGCCACACCGACCATTGCCGAGCTTTATTTCAGCCAGGGGCAGCTGGAAGCTGCGGTGGAAACCTACAAAAAGGTTATGGAAGAACATCCCGATGACAGCGCTTCAGCCCAGCGGCTTGCGCAACTGAAAGACGAGTTGGAAGCCAGCCGTCCCAGTGGTGCAAAAGAGCCCCATAACGAGCATGCGCAAAAGGAAAAGCTGCTCACCATGCTGGAGAAGTGGCTTCCCAGGGTGGGAGAGATAAAATATGGTTGAAAAACCACCCAATTTCGGGTTTATGGCAACCGGTATCGGAAGCGTGCCGTTTTTGGAGGTGGAAGCGACCTGCCGGGAAATAAATCGGCTTTTCCCTCATATGCCCTTCTGGCCGCAGTTCGTGAAACGCAGCTATTTAGAGGATATGAGCGTACAATACAGTGAAGGGCTTCCGCTTCTGGCCGTAAACCAGGAGAAACGGACTCTCGCAGTCTCGCAGTCTGGCAAAAGGGAGTTGGAATTGGTGAGTTTTTATGAGCGATTCCTCTCTGAAGATATTGAGGCTTTTGCCATCAGTGAGGCTTATGCCCCCGGGCTGTATACCCTGATGGCGTCTTTAGATGAAGTCAAATCGGGTCAAGCAGTGTATATCAAAGGGCAGACTGTTGGCCCGATTACCTTTACGTCGGGGATCCTGGGGTTGGATGGAAGGCCTGTTATCCATGATCCAGAGCTGTCGGAAGCCCTGGTCAGGGGGCTGGCCATTAAGGCGCTCTGGCAGGTAAGGGTACTAGAAAAATCAGGAAGACGTCCGGTTATTTTTTTGGACGAGCCGTCACTTTCAGCTGTTGGATCGGCCTTTTCCTCAATCCAGCGGCAGGATGTGATTGATAAGCTTCAAATGATGATATCTTATCTCAAAAGCCATTCCGACTGCCTGGTGGGAATACATTGCTGTGGCAATACGGATTGGGCAATGGTTATGGCGGCCAGACCGGACATTATCAATTTTGATGCATTTGAGTTCATGGAACATTTCCTGCTTTACCCCGACGGCATCGCAAGTTTTCTGCAAGGGGGCGGCACCATTGCGTGGGGTATTGTGCCCACCTCCGGTTTCACGGGCGATGAATCGGAAAAGGAGCTTATGAAAAAGATCGGCGAGGGCATTAAAAAGATAAAGAAAACAGGTATTAATCCACAGATAATTGCCGAAAGGTCCATTTTTACGCCGTCTTGCGGCATGGGATCTATGACTTCTCTCAACGCGCATTCAGCCATGAACCTGCTGGCCCGACTGCAGACCGAATCCCTTGCTCAGGATACTGAATCATCTTTTTGATATCATTATTCTACGAAAAATCGTGCGATGGCGAATTTTTTATTGCCCGTCAGAAAAACGGCTCCAGGGGTTGATTTTATGGGAATTTTGAAACAATTGTTGTTGATCATCTTTAACTCATATAAATTCTTGACAAAAGAAAGACCATGGGATATGTTCCATACGCGTTATGGAAAGAAGGGTGGTGAGGGCTGTTACGGCAGGAATATCCGAGGTTTTTTGTTACGGCATTAATCGTTTTTTCGGGGGGGGTAGTTCAGGCCCGGCTTTCAGGGCGGGATTTTTCGTCAACATCTGTAGCGAGGAGGGAAGATAATGAACAAAGGTGATTTGATAAGTGAGGTGGCCAAAGTTGTGGGTACCAAGAAGGAGGCGCAGGCGGCAGTGGATTGCGTTTTTGCAAGTGTCACCGATGCGTTGAAGCGTAAGGATAAAGTTACGATCATCGGTTTCGGGACCTTTAAGGTAGAAGAGAGAAAAGCGAGGAAAGGCATTAATCCCCAGACCGGTAAGGCCATCGATATTGCAGCAAAAACGGTCCCGAAATTTGTGGCTGGAAAGGCTTTGAAAGAGGCTGTTTAGTTCTAAAAAAATGGGCAGCATTCCCCATGGCTCTTATTGGATATTTTCATTTCAGTAAGGGCTTTTTTTTGCCAAGAATCAGAAAAGAGGGTGCGAAATATGAAAATTGCGGTAAGCGGAAAAGGAGGCGTTGGTAAAACCACCTTTGCGTCATTTTTGATAAAAGCACTGACCAATGAAGGGAAAAAGGTCCTGGCCATAGATGCGGACCCGGACGCCAATCTGGCCCAGGCGCTGGGAGTTGATAAAAGCGAGGAAATCGTTCCCATTTCAGAAATGAAGACGCTCATTGAGGAAAGGACCGAGGCCAAAATCGGCTCCATGGGGTCTTTTTTCAAGTTAAACCCAAAGGTCAGTGACTTACCTGAAAAACTGTCCGTGGAAGTGGATGGAGTCAAGGTGATGGTCATGGGCGGCGTGAAAAAAGGGGGCGCTGGATGCGTCTGCCCGGAAAGTGTCTTGCTGAAAAGGCTTGTTTCTCATGTGGTGTTGGCCAGGGATGAGGTGGTTGTCCTGGATATGGAGGCGGGGCTTGAACATTTGGGCAGAGGGACGGCCATGTATGTGGATCAGCTCATTGTGGTGGTTGAGCCGGGAAGGCGAAGTATCGAAACGGCGCATCAAATTCGTCGTCTGGCCGATGATATCGGGTTAAAGAAGTTGAGTTTTGTGGGGAATAAACTTCGATCCGACAAGGACAAAGACTTTTTGTTGAAAGAAATGAAGGATTTTTCATTTATAGGATTTATGCACTACAGAGAGGAAATTAGCGATGCGGATCGCGACGGCCGCCCCCCATTTGAAAAAGATGAGGAAACCCTCAGGGAAGTCAGTGAAATGCTCGCGAAATTGAAAGACTAAAGGAGAATGAAACATGGGAGAAAGAGTTTATAATTTTAATGCGGGTCCCGCTGCATTGCCTTTGCCCGTTCTGGAAGAAATTCAGGCGGAACTACTCGATTTTAAGGGATCGGGCATGTCCATCATGGAAGTGAGCCATCGTTCCAAATGGTTTGATGATGTGATCAATGACGCGGTTGAAAGGACCAAACGTTTGCTGGGCCTCGGGGATGATTTTGATGTTCTGTTCATTCAGGGAGGCGCCAGCCTGCAGTTCTGCATGATCCCCATGAACTTTGCTTTGGAGGCTCGTCCCGTGGATTATCTCAATACGGGAACGTGGTCCACCAAAGCCATTAAAGAGGCCCATATCCAAGGGAAGGATGTCCGGGTCATTGCTTCATCTGAAGACAAGAATTTTTCCTATATCCCGAAGAGATATGAGGTCAGTAACAATGCGGCTTACCTTCATTTCACCAGCAACAATACCATCAAAGGCACCCAGTGGGCTCAATTCCCGGATGCCGGCGATATCCCGCTCGTTTGTGATATGAGTTCTGATATTATGAGCCGTCCATTTGATGCGAAGCCGTTTGGTTTGATTTATGCCGGTGCTCAGAAAAACATCGGGCCATCCGGTACGGCCATGGTGATTATCAGAAAGGACATGCTGCAAAGGACGCCGGACAATCTGCCTTCCATGCTGAAATATACAACGTTTGCTGGAAAAAATTCCATGTACAATACGCCTTCCTGCATGGTCATCTATACGATCGACCTGGTTCTGAAATGGCTCGAGGAAACCGTGGGTGGCCTTGAAAAAATGGGGCAGATCAATCAGGAAAAAGGGTCCCTAATCTATAATTTTATTGATCAGTCCGATTTTTACAAAGCAACCGCGGAAAAGGACAGCCGTTCCCTGATGAATGTGACCTTCAGACTTCCCAGCGAAGATCTGGAGCAGAAATTTGTAGCAGAAGGCCTGAAGGAAGGTATGGGAGGGTTGAAAGGACATCGTTCGGTGGGCGGGTGCAGGGCTTCCATCTACAATGCCAGCGGAATGGATGCGGTCAAGGCGTTGGTGGATTTCATGATGGATTTTGAAAAGAAAGAAGGATAGTTTCGGGGGGTGATCGGTTTTGCAAAGGACAAGGATTTCTGAGATTTTTAAGGCAGACGCCATCGGTACACACGTTACGGTGGCCGGATGGGTCAGGACCCGAAGGGATTCAAAGGGCGGGTTTTCATTTATTGAAATAAACGATGGTTCCTGCTTTTCCGGCCTGCAGATCATTGCAGACCGGGACTTGCCCAATTACGAGAGCCATGTGCTGAAATTGCAGACCGGTTGTTCCATTACCGCCGACGGTACCCTGACGGCTTCCCCCGGAAAAGGTCAGAAGGTGGAACTGAAAGCCGATAGTATTCAAGTGGTGGGTTGGGCTGATCCGGAAGTTTATCCCTTACAGAAAAAACGGCATTCTTTTGAGTTTTTAAGGACCATTGCCCATCTGAGGCCCAGGACCAACACATTCGGGGCCGTGGCCAGGGTTCGAAATGCGGTAGCGTCTGCCATCCATGGGTTTTTTCAGGAAAAGGGGTTTTTGTACGTCCATACGCCCATCCTGACCGGGAGCGACTGTGAAGGGGCGGGGGAAATGTTTCGTGTGACGACGTTGGATCCGGCTAAGGTCCCCGTGGAAAATGGAAAAACGGATTACAGTCGGGATTTTTTCGGCGGGTCGAGCCATTTAACCGTCAGCGGGCAATTGGAGGCGGAGATCTATGCCTTGGCCATGGGTGATGTCTATACGTTCGGGCCCACGTTCAGGGCTGAAAACTCCAATACTTCTCGGCATCTGGCGGAGTTCTGGATGGTGGAGCCTGAGATGGCTTTTTGCGATCTGGAAGGGGATGTGGCACTGGCCGTGGAGTTTCTAAAATATGTTTTTGCTTATGTCCTTGAACATTGTTCTGAGGACATGGCGTTCTTCAACCGGTTCATTGACAAAACAGTGATCAAGACCCTTGAAGGCCTCGTGGACCAGGATTTCACAACCCTGACCTACACGGAGGGGATCAGGCTCCTTGAAAAGGCCAAGGTGAAGTTTGAGTTTCCCGTGGCGTGGGGCAGCGATATCCAGTCCGAACATGAGCGGTATCTATGCGAAAAGGTTTTTAAAGGTCCCGTGGTGCTGATGGATTATCCCAAGGATATCAAGGCCTTTTACATGAAGATGAATGACGACCAGAAGACCGTACGTGCCATGGACGTGCTGGTGCCGAAGATCGGCGAGATCATCGGCGGCAGCCAGCGTGAGGACGACCATGATATCCTCCATTCACGCATTACCCAAATGGGCTTCGACCCGGATGAATACTGGTGGTATCTGGAACTCCGAAAATTCGGTTCAGTTCCCCATGCGGGGTTCGGCCTGGGCTTTGAGCGGCTGATCCAGTTCGTGACCGGTCTTTCCAATATCCGGGATGTGATTCCTTTCCCCAGAACCCCCGGCAACATTTCCTTCTAATGGCTAAAAGGTTCAGAGTTCAGGAGGAGATTGAAGTCGTTTTTCCAGAAAGGTGTAGCGTTTCAGTGTTTTATCGTTGCGTATGCCGATGGCCAGGGCCTTGCGGGTACCCACCAGGATCACCAGTTTTTTGCCCCGGGTGACCGCTGTGTAGATCAGATTCCGTTGCAGCAGCATGTAATGCTGGATTAGAATGGGGATGATGACCGCCGGATATTCCGACCCCTGGGACTTGTGGACGGAAACGGCGTAGGCCAGGATGACTTCATCGAGATCTGTAAAATCATATGGCAATTCACGGCCCTCAAAAGAGATGATCACCTCCCGGGTTTCCGGCTCCAGGCGAACGATCCGCCCCATGTCGCCGTTAAACACTTCTTTGTCGTAATTGTTTTTAATCTGCATGACCTTATCGCCGATCCGAAATGTGCGGTTACCCCGTTCAATCCCTTGGGTATTCTGATTCAGCCGGCTCTGCAGCGCCAGATTGAGGTTGCCCGCCCCGACCACACCCCGGTGCATGGGGGTTAACACCTGAATGTCGTTCATCGGGTCAAACCCGAAATACTCCGGTACCCGTTTACCGGCAAGGTCAAGAATGGTATTTAACACCTGTTCCGGGTCTTCCTGTTCAATGAAAAAGAAATCACTTTTTCCCCCGGGGTTTTGACGCAGCGGCATCTTTCCCCCATTGATCCGGTGTGCGTTGACAATGATACGACTTTCCCGGGCCTGGCGAAAGATTTTATCCAGCACCACCACAGGGATTGCAGCGCTTGCCATGATGTCTTTTAAAACATTTCCAGCACCCACGGAAGGGAGTTGGTGAATGTCACCCACCAGGATAAAGGTGGCCTCAAGTGGAATGGCCTTGAGAAGATGGTGCATGAGGATGGTGTCAATCATGGAGGCTTCATCCACGATGAGGAGGTCGCAAGGCAGGGGGTGCTTTTGGTCTTTTTTAAACCCACCCTTTTTCATGCTGTACTCCAGCAGCCTGTGAAGGGTCCTGGCCTCATGGCCCGTGGCCTCCGACATGCGTTTGGCGGCACGCCCCGTGGGTGCGGCCAGTTGTATGCGGATTTTCAGCGACGAAAAAATTTTTATAATTGCGTTAATGATGGTTGTTTTGCCGGTTCCGGGTCCTCCCGTGATCACCAGGACTTTTCTTTGGGCCGCTTCCTTGATGGCTTTATCCTGGTTCTCAGCCAGGCCGATGGAGAGTCGTTTTTGAACCCACTCCACGGCTTTCTCCGCATCAATGGCCCTGATGGTTTTGGGCGCCTTGAAAAGCCTTTTCATCCGTGCGGCGATACCCGTTTCGGACACATGGAATTTTTTGAGGAAGACCCCTTTGTTGTTTTCCAGAAACGTTTCGGAGTCATCGTTTAAATCTTCAAGAACGATTCTGTTGGCAAGGACGTTGGCACCAATGGCCTGGCCGATCAGTTCTCGATTGATCTCCAGCATTTCCCGGCATTTCTGAACCAGCGGTTCATAAGGAAAATAAACATGCCCCTCGTCCGCCAGCTGATGGAGGATGTAGAGGATTCCCGCTTCCGCACGGACCTGGCATTGTTTGTCAAACCCCAGTTTTTCAGCGATTCCATCAGCCGTCACAAACCCGATGCCGAAGATATCCATGGCCAGCCGATAAGGGTTTTCCCGAACCACCTGGATGGACTGATCCCCGTATTGTTTGAATATTTTGGTGGCATAGCCCGAACTGACGCCATGGGTTTGAAGAAACAGCATGACTTCCCGAATCTCTTTCTGTTCCTCCCAGGCCGCTTTGATCATGGCGATTCGTTTTTTTCCGATGCCCGCCACCGCCGACAGACTCTCCGGGTCCGTTTCGATCAGGTCCAGGGTGGATTCTCCGAACCGGGCCACAATCCGCTTTGCCATGACCGGCCCGATACCCTTGATGAGGCCTGAACCCAGGTATTTCTGAATGCCGTAAACCGTGGCCGGCACCTCTGTCCTGTAATGGGTGATCTTGAACTGCTCGCCAAACTTAGGATGGCTGGACCATTCCCCCTTGAGTTCAAGGATCTCACCGGGGGTGGGCGCCATCATGTTGCCCACGGCATTCACGAGGTCTGTCCGGCCGTAGACTTTGAGTTTGACAACGCTGTAGCCGTTCTCCTCGTTGGTATAGGTGATTCTTTCAATCTGGCCTTTGAGGCGGGTAAGCATTTCCCATGCCTTATTTTGAGTGTAGAGATCCCCTGCAGCGAGACGGGCCCCTTGTTTTGTCATCCTCCAATACCAAAGCGCACGTGAAATAAGGACTATACAAATGTTGCCAAAAAGTCAACGCTCTGCTAGAAAACTCAAAAATCATGGGAAACTTAGAGATTTTCAGATTCGAACCCTAATGATAAAGGAAGGTCTGTCGATGGGTAGCTCTTTTATGGAAAATGAAATTTGCGAGCGGATTCAACGCTTCCAGGAACGGCTCTCCGCGAAAGACGTGGACGGGGCGCTGATCGTTGAAAAAACCGATCTCTACTATTTATCGGGAACCAAACAGGATGCGCATCTGTTTGTTCCAGAGGGAGACAACCCCCTGCTGATGGTGCGAAAGGATTTTCATAGGGCTGTTTCCGAGTCGCCCCTTGAGGAAATTTTGTCCCTGACCGGTTATTCTGCACTGCCTCACTTAATATCAAAGGGTAATAATGCCTACCCCCGGCGGATGGGTCTGGAGATGGACGTTCTGCCGACAAAACTATATTTTTTATATCAGAAGCTTTTTCCAAAGACCGAGTTGGTGGATATTTCCCCATTGATTCGGGAAGTTCGAATGGTCAAGTCTGAATATGAAATCGCCCGCATCAGAGCGGCGGCTGAAATGGCGGACGGCATGTATGAAAAAGTCCCCGAATTTCTGGCAATGGCGCGAACCGAATTGGAACTCTCCGTCATGGTGGAGGTTTACTACCGAAAACGGGGGCATCCCGGTATTGTTCCCACGCGTGGGTTTAATCTGGATGCCATATACGGTCACATCATGTCCGGCGAAAACGCCGCCGTGTCCAGCGCCTCCCCGGGACCGACAGGTGGAAAGGGCCTGGGGCCTTTTTATCCCCAGGGTGCGGGAATGGGTGAAATAAAGCCCCATAGCCCGATACTGATTGATTATTGTGCGAACCTGGATGGCTATGTTGCCGATTCAACCCGAATTTTTTCTCTTGGGAACCTGAAAGCGCCGCTTGTTCATGCCCATGAGGTAATGCTGGAAGTTCAGGAGACGCTTGTGCGACTCGGCGTTCCCGGTACCCGGGCGGAGGACCTCTACCGGGTGGCATTAGACATTGTGGAGAAGGCGGGTCTCAGCAAAGGATTTATGGGAAGTCCCAAAGGGGTTCCCTTTGTGGGCCATGGCATCGGCCTGGAGTTGGACGAGTGGCCCGTCATCGGCAAAGGCGCACAAACACGCCTTGAAGAAGGGATGGTCATTGCCATGGAACCCAAAATGGTGTTCCCGGGTGAAGGGGTTGTGGGGATTGAAAACACCGTTGTGGTCACCGAAAGGGGTTTGGAAAAGATCACCCGGTTTCCGGATGTCATAAAGGTTTGCTGACACGGCTTTTTACCGGGGATATTTATGACTGCGTATTTTTGTGTTTGATGGCGGTATCTTTGGTGAACAAGTATATAATAGAGACCAGAAAAACCAGAAGAACGCACAAACTAAAGGAAGCGGTAAATGCTTCCGGTCCCCTCGAAACGTGAGGATACAGGGTCTGCATGTAAATGCCAAGGCCCTGAAGAAAGACTGCGGGGCCGATCATGGTGAAAAAATTGATTGCGGTCATGGCGGTTCCGGCCATTTCGAGGGGCATGGTTTCCTTGATGTGAACGTAAAGCAGGGCGCCGCTGGATCTGAAGAATCCAAAGCTGAAAAACAGCATCATCAGGATGACAAAGGTTGTCTTTGAAGAAAGCATGGCCAGCATGAACAGGATGAGAATGACTACTGCATTGCCGCCTGAAACGACCCATTTGCGTGTATAAAAAACCCTGTCCGACAGCCATCCCCATACGGGTCCACCCGCAACGCCCCCCACATTCATCAACAGGATCAAGTGCCCGGCATTCATGACGCTGAGACCCATGACCTCTGTAAGATAAGGCCCTGCCCAGAGGGTTTGAAATGCCGCATAGATGCCGTAGCCGGTAAAACTGACGAGGGAAATGATCCAGTAGGCGCGTTCCTTGAAAATCGCGGTGAGCCCTGAGAACGCATTGCTCTGAGGCTTTGCCATCCCAACGTTACTTTCCCCGGGATGATTTGGCGGGTTGTCCCGAACCACCAGGTAGAGTGCCAGCACCAGGGCCAGGTTGACACCGGCAATGGCCATGAAAGTCTGGCGCCAACCCATGATATCCACCAGGAAAGCGAGGGGGACTGTCGCGGCCATATTACCCGCAGTTCCTATGGAAAAAACAATGCCTGTAAGGGTGGCGAAGGTGGCAGGCGGAAACCAGGCTGTCAGTAGTTTCAGGGTTCCCATCAGGTTGCAGGCCATTCCAATGCCCAGCAGAACGCGGCCCAGAAGACCCATTGTAAAAGAATCTGCCCATGCAAAGATAAGGGCCCCTGCAATGCCCAACACGGATAACCCCGTCATCATGAGGCGGGGGCCTACTCGGTCCAGGAATACACTGATGGGGACCTGTGTGACGGCAAAAGCATAAAAAAATGCAGCGCTGAGGGTGCCAAGTCCCTTTGTATCCAGGGAGAGATCCAGAAGGAGCTGGTCTGCGATTACGGCATTGGTGGCCCGGTAGAACTGGGAGAGAAAAAAATTGGATGATGTGATCAGGAAAATAGCCCAGCGACGGCTCATGGCGCCTCTTTTTTTTCATTGGATTTCTCGGTTCCAAATTTCTCACAAAGGAATTCTGAAACCAAGCTTTTTTTTGAATTCCCGCGCCAATTTGACGTTTTTAATTCATACGGCACAGGGCTTATTCTAGATGTCATTGGGTTTTAACTTGACTTCTTTCTGACGATATCTTAGAAGATCGATGATTCAGGTGCTCTAAATGAGCTTAACAGGGAACTCCGTTAAAACGGGACGGGCCCGCCGCTGTGATCTCTGCTCTCTTTATGAGGGCAACTCTTTTGGCATTTTTTCGACCACTGTTCGAACCAGTCTTTTATGAATGGGAAGGTTACCAAAAGAGGGAGGGAGTCAGAAGACCTGCCTGAATTGAGGAATTCCGCCAGTTGCGTGGATGCATTGGTTGGGTTGGATCTTGAGGATAAAAAAGGGAAATCCCCAAGTCGGTTTTTTCGGCTCGGGGTTTTTTTTGCCCACAGGCCCCGACAGAAAAATGTTAAGGCATTTTTGAATGCGTAGGCCGGTTAACCGTATGCTGTGGGTCAAAAAAAGGAGGTGTCCCATGTTGGATGATAAATTCCGGTGTTTGAATTTCCCTTTGGGTTTAATGATGATTTTTCTTTTTCCGGTTTTTGCAATGGCCGAAGAGGATGAGATGACGGCGCCCAGGGCCGAAAATATTCTGGATGAGATCGTGGTAACGGCCACCAAGACCGAAGAAAAGCGCAAGGACATCTCCAGTTCCGTTATTATTATCGATGCATTGGATATTGAAGAATCCCCGGCGAAGACCCTTGGCGAGCTTCTGGCCAATGATCCGGGCATTGATTGGAGAACCCGCGGCGACTATGGAGGCGCGGCCCAGGAAATCCACATCCGCGGTATGGGGGGAGACGCCACACAGATTCGTGTCAATGGCGTGGAAATCAACTCCCCATCCCTCGGGGTGGCGGATGTCAATAAGATCCCGCTCAATAATATCGAACGTATCGAAGTGGTTAAAGGATCGGGCTCAGTGCTCTACGGTTCGGGGGCCATGGCCGGCACCATCAACATTATTACGAAGAAGCCCGAGAAAGAAAGAACCGACCTCAAGGCCAGTGCCGGTGTTGGATCACAGGGTACCTATCGGCTTGCCCTGGAACAGGGGATGTTTGCCACCGATGACTTCGGGTACTATCTGACAGCCAACCGTTACAGGACGCTCGGGTTTCGCGCCAACAGCGATCTAAGCCATAATGACGCCAGCCTCAACCTGGTGTTCGACAGAGGGGACCTCCTGAACGTCAGTCTGTATGGCGACTATATTTACAGGGATTATGGGATACCGGGTGTTCAGCCTCCGGATGGGACACAGAGTTACTCCATCAACGGTACGGAGTTTTTTAATACGGAGTCCGCCAGTTTGCTCGACAGGGGGAGGGATAACAATGCCCATGGGGTTCTCAATATCAGAAGTCGGCCGACGGACTGGGTAGATCTCAAGTTTCGCGGGGATTACACCCATATGGAACAATTCAATTACAGTCGTTACAGTTTTTCCGGTGAAGGTGCAAGAACATGGGTAACCAACAAGGTTATGGGTCTTGAGTTGGATGTTGACTTCAAACCGTTTGAAGGTGCAAATTTATTGGTAGGTTCGGAATACAAGCACTATGACTGGGAAAACAAGAACACGGATCTAAATGCTTTCGGGGCGGATGTGGCGGGTTCCACCTCTGAGACTTCCAATACATTACACACCCTGGGAGTTTATGCGGAAGCCCAATACAGGCCCTGTCGTTACGTCAAGGGGATAGCTGGCGTAAGGCATGAGGATAATTCCCAGTTTGGCACTCAAGACCTTCCCCGGTTCGGCCTTATCGTGAACCCTTTAGAAAGCACTGCCGTGAAATTCAATTATGGAAAACACTTCCTCGCACCCACGCCCAACGATCTTTACTGGCCGGCGGGACCCTATACCCAGGGGAATCCAGACCTCAAACCGGAAACGGGATGGCATTTTGACGCGGGAGTTGAGCAGGAATTATTTGAAAACAGATGGTTTATTTCGGCAGCCTATTTTAACTGGAACTTGAAAGACAAGATCCTCTGGGGTCCGGACAGCAATTGGGTATGGACCCCGCAAAATCTGGACAGTTCCAGGGCAGAGGGCGTTGAGGTGGGAACCAGAATTGGACCATTTTATGACATCACCTTTTCCTTTGATTACACTTACACGAATGCAAAAGAGGAGACTCAATACGTTACGCGCCGCGCCACCTATACCCCTAAGAACCTTTTTAAAGGGAACTTGACATACTGGGCCCCGTTTGGTTTTACTGCAATGGCAACGGTCCGGTACGTGGGGGATCGCTATTTTTATGGAAGCGATCAAACCATAACGGATCCTGAAGATACCTTGGAATCCTATGTAACTTTGGATATGCGGCTTGAGCAACGTCTTTTAGAAAACTGGATTTTTTCTCTTGAGGGCAATAATCTGCTCAACAAGTCATACGATACCTATTTTGGATCCTTTACCGATCCGGCCACCTGGCAGACAAGCTTTGGTAAATACCCCGGTTCGGGACGTTCGGTGTTTTTCCAGGTTGCCTACGAATTCTAGGGAAAGTTTTTTTGAAAGGGGTAGCGGTGTATTTTTACTGGCGAATCATGGAGGAACTGAAATATCTGGGGGAAATACTGGTGTTTCACGACCCGAGCTTCAAGAGGGAATATCGGCAGTGGATTCAGAAAAATCAATCGGGATTGGCGCTTAGTGCGGTTGAAAAGAAGCGGTAAATTATAAATGATTTCGACCCGTTCGGTATTGTGCCGTCACTCAATTAAAGAAAGGGGCGATGTTCGCCCCTTGGTCGTAATCGTGGCTTAATACCAAGGACCCCAAGGTCCCCATGGCCCCCACATGCCGAAATTCATGCGGGCATCCATGTTGGCCTGTGCCGCCCAGCGGTAGTCCTGTGCCATTTTCCTTTGGGTGGCCAGCTTCTGAAACTGCTGGTATGATTTTTCACTGCCCACGTACAGGCATTTGCAGGAAGTGGCATCGGCATAATAGAAATAGACTTTCCCCTCGTGCTGCTGGGGCACCAGTTTTCGCTGGGGTAGCCCTTCCAGGGCTGCCAGCTTTTCAGGTGTTTCGGCAAGCTTCATTTTGAATCCCGAGGCGGCGAGCATCCTTTCCATGTCCATGGCGTTCTGATTTTGAATGGCGGCGCATGACGTCAGAAGGGTTATGGATGCAAGCAGGGCAACCATGCAAGCTGCTTTTTTTGATATTGGCATGTCTATTTCTCCTTATTCAGGCAGATCTTATGCAATTGTATCAGGCACCCGTGGGTTTTTGAAGCCTTGTGAGAACAATGTGTTTGTCCTTGAAGTCCAATCTGAACCGGTCGCCCACTGTAAATCCCGTTTCAACCAAGTGGCTTCTCGATATGCTAATCCCGTCATCCGTGAATTTTACAGGAGACGTTTCCCGGTAAAGACCTTCAACTTCAACATAGCGCCTGAGTTTATAGGTCAGATATCCGACTTTGTATTGAAGGGTACGCAGGGATATGCCCGCTTCCTGGCAGATTTTTTCCGCCCGTTTGTATTTTTGAATGAAAAAGAGCAATTGCTTGTCTGAGGAGAGAATTTCCTGCTTTCTGGGAAGCTCACTGACCTTTCCTTCCCTGGCAACCGCTTTGGGTCCGGGTTCGATTGCTCTTACGGGCCCAAGCGGTTCCGGCCCGGATTCGGCGTCATCTTCAGGGGCGGCGGGTTCTGATGCCTCAGGTTCTGTTTCTTTAGCGGGCTTATCTTCATCAGGAAGAAGTTGCTTAAGGTCGTTATTCCACCGGTCCCAATTCGGAAGTGCCTTTTCCAGGTCGTCATTCCAGTTGTCCCAGGTTTCCCAGTCATTCTCTGATGTGGCGCTTGCCGTACGCTCCCTTAATTTTTCTTCTTCCATCTTGAATCTCCTTTACCTCGTGTGTTCATTGCTTCGAACGGAAGTTGAAAATCCCGCCCGGTGATAAACGGGGTTTGAAAGACTTGGTTCTTGGTTTCCGGGAAAATGTTTTGATCCATAATGTTGTGGCGGAAGTGCATGGGAATCGAACCCACCTATCGAGGGTTTAGCCCGATACACCGGATTTGAAGTCCGGGAGCCCCACCAGTGAGCTTACCACTTCCACAAGAATATTCGCGCCATCATAACGATGGTCGGCAATTTTGTCAATATATAGCCGCGTGTTTCTTTGCGGATGAAAACCCTTAACCTTTTCAAATTCAGGAAATATGCTCCATAATAATGTTCAGTATCCTCCTGACAGGTTCAGCAGCGCCCCAGAGGAGTTGGTCCCCTACGGTGAAGGCGGCCAGGTATTCCGGTCCCATCAGCATTTTTCGAAGTCTTCCCACCGGTACATTGAGGGTCCCGTTGACGGCTGCAGGCGTCAGTTTGTTGAGTGTTAATGTCTTATCGTTGGGGACCAGGGTGACCCACTCGTTTCCATTTTTCAGGATGTCTTCGATCTCATTCAACGCAATGTCGTTTTTCAGTTTGATGGTCAGCCCCTGGCTATGACAGCGCATGGCTCCCACGCGCACGCACACGCCGTCGATGGGAATGGGCGTCTCGGTTTGAAGTATTTTATGGGTCTCCACAAAACCTTTCCACTCTTCCCGGCTCTGTCCTGATTCCATTGGGACATCAATCCACGGCAAGAGGCTTCCGGCAAGGGGCGCCAGAAAGTTTTCCGTGGGGAAACCGGTATCTCGCATGGCCGCGGTGACCATCTCATCGACTACAATGGCCGAGGACTTGGGGTCGTCCACCAGGCTTTTGGCCACATTGCCCAGGATCCCCATCTGGGCGATGAGTTCCTTCATGTTCTTGGCGCCCCCACCCGAAGCGGCCTGATAAGTCATGGCGGAAATCCATTCAATATGGTTCCCGGCAAAAAGGCCGGACAGGGCCATGAGCATGAGGCTGACCGTGCAGTTGCCCCCCACATAGGTTTTGATCCCGGCGGTAAGCCCGTCGTCGATGACCGATCGATTGACCGGATCAAGAACGATAATGCTGTCGTCATTGAGCCTGAGGGTTGAAGCCGAATCAATCCAGTAGCCTTTCCAGCCGCTTTTGATGAGTTCCGGATGGACTTTCTGGGTGTAGCCTCCGCCCTGGCAGGTTACAATGACATCCAGGGAGGAAAGACTCCCAATATCATAGGCATCCTTCAAGGGCGGTGCATTGAGGCCTGTTTCCGGCCCCTTGCCGCCCACATCGGACGTACTGAAAAATATGGGCTCAAAGCCCTTGAAATCTTCTGCCTCTCGCATGCGACCCATGAGAACGGAACCCACCATGCCGCGCCAACCCACAAAACCGATTCGTAACATAAAATCCTCCTTGAAATGCTTTCCTGAGCGTCACCGGATATCATTGTTTAATGGCGTTTATTTTTCAAGGGAAAAATTCCCCGATCCGTGCATTTTTCAAGCCGAGAATCCATGTTCCGTCCTCCGATGGTCCCTAAATCATTATTTCATTGATGCAGCTTAAAGCATTTTGTTAGAATACCATATTCGCTTCAAATTGTTGAAGCATAAAGTATTCGGACTCAAGGAGTGAAGCACATGGGACTTCTGGTCAGGTGGTTGATTCTTACAGCGGCGATAATGGTTGCGTCTTATCTTATTCAGGGTATAGAGGTCAATGGATTTTTCAGCGCTCTTTTTGCGGCGGCTATTTTGGGTGTCCTGAACGTTTTTTTCAGGCCCATTCTATTGATTTTGACCCTGCCGATCAATATCCTGACACTCGGTTTTTTTACGTTCATCATCAATGCGATTTTGCTCAAGATGGCTTCAGGTGTTATCTCCGGCTTTGTGGTACACGGGTTCTGGTCGGCGGTTTTCGGCGGTTTTATTATCAGCGTGGTGAGCTGGCTGCTGAATTCGTTCATCAATGATCAGGGGAGGGTGGGCTACACGGATTTAAGGCGAAGAGATGACGGGCGGTGGGAGTAGCGTCCTTTGAATTCGCCTGACGTAAAAGAGGTTCTGGATTTAAAGGCTGTTGCGATCCTGACGGGCCTGTGCATGCTGTGGGGTTTCAACGCTGTGACCATCAAGGTGAGCAATGAGGGAATTGCTCCCGTTTTTTGTGCCGGCGTTCGTTCCGTGATTGCTGTCATCGCACTGGTGATCTGGATGCGGGTGAAAAAGGTCCCACTTTTTCCTTCCAACCTATCGGATGGTGTGGTGGTGGGGTTTTTGTTTGGGACCGAATTTGCCTGTTTGTATGCTTCCCTGCTGTACACTACGGCATCTTCCGCCTGGATTCTTTTATATGCGACGCCATTTTTTCACGCTGTGGGGGCTCATTTTTTTCTAAAGGGTGATCGTCTTACGGTCTACAAGAGCACCGGACTCATTCTGGCATTTATCGGCATCATTGTTCTGCTCAGCAAAAACATCGGAGCACCGACCTGGACAGGTCTGGTGGGCGATCTTCTGGCATTTTCAGCGGCAGCCCTGTGGGCATTAACCACCATTTATATCAAACGACGTCTCGTGGGATCGGTTTCCTTTCACAATACTCTCTTTTATCAGACGCTTTTTTCCATCCCGATCCTTTTTCTGATCAGCGTTTTTTTGAAAGAAACGCCTATCGATCATCTGAATGGCGTGATCGTTTTGTCAGTGGTGTTTCAAGGGATCGTTGTGGCTTTCGTGAGCTACCTCCTCTGGTTTTACCTGGTGCATGAATACCCTGTCAGCAGATTGAGCGCTTTCACTTTTCTGACCCCGGTATTTGCCACAATTTCGTGCGTGGTTTTTCTCCATGAACCCTTAACATGGAAGTTGTCGGTTTCTTTAATTCTTGTGAGCCTGGGAATCTATGTTGTTAACATGAAACCTTTAGGACTACATCAAGAATAAGTTCGTTGTTCCTGCCCATCGTGTTCTGATGTGAACACATGGGAATAAAGGGTTGAAATCCACTGCTTTCCGTCTTGGGTTAAACGTAGGTACCGCAACGCGTCCTGGATGAGGGGGCTGACCACGTCCCAATAGAATCTGGCGTAATTTTTACGCAAATCCCCAGGTCTCTTGTAACCCAGTTCTTCATTAAGGCCCAGTTCATCAAACTCGTAGTAAAGAGATGGCGTTTTTTTCGGGTAGTCCGGGTCCCCCATCTGGCCAATGAAGTCCGCAGCCCGAACGATACCGGCATAACCTTTGGTATCTCGGTGCTGATCATCATCTGGCACGGGGAATCGCGTCATCTCAATATATGATGCGATGAGATTCACATCGATGACCCGTTCCAAACCATTAATGAGTTTGCCGCCAAAACGTTCCCGCACAAAAAGTTGGCTGCGGTCAACGTGATAGGGTGTGAGGGCTACATCCGTTCCCCCCTCCGGAACTTCAACGGATTCATCGCCCACCCCGGTTGCAAATCGTGCTTCAGTGTCGTTTCTGCATACACCTTTTACATATCCGATGTCATGGCAGAGAAGTGCGATAAGGCAATGAAGCCAGTCGATGGGCGTTATGCCCCCTTCACAGAGATGCTTGCCTTCCAGGATGGTCTGGCCCGCCAGCGTTACCATCACGGTATGGTAAAGATCGTGGTAAAGGGCATCGGAGTTGGCGATATTTTCAAGGGCGAGCCGACCCGACCATGCAATTAAATTCCTGAACCCGGGTTCAATATCACTGTAGTTGCGACGGTATACTCTCTCCAGTTCTTTGACGAAATGTTCAATGGTCAGCTTCTGAAAATTCAGCATGACAAAAAACCTCCGTTGACATGATTTTTATAGTGGGTACTGAGGGATATTGAGTCTGGTTAGTCTACTGCAGAAGCGCTGTGAAATGAACCTTTTTTTCTGAGAGGCCGAAAAACAAGAAAACCGGTGGGGCTTGAAAAAAGCGCCCACCGGTCTAATATAATGAGAACTGCCGCATTCTTTGTTGATCGGTTTTTACGCTCTAGCGCTACCGCCGGCTCCCAGATCATATCGTTGGCATTGAAATCCTTCTCCGAAATAACACCATACGCAAAGCCCCGGCGTTTCTTCAATGAATGTCACTTTGGCTTCGCAATTGGAGCAAAGGTATTCCTCCCCCGTTTTCATAGGACCATCGCAGGCAACCATGGTCATGGGACAGAGGTCGATGCATCGGCCGCATTCATTGCAGAGCTCGGGTTTCAGGTTAAAGGGCGCTTCCACGCGGCGATTCTTTCCCCGTCCCACAAAGGTAAGGGGTTTGATTCCCAGATTTCCCGGGCAGGCTCGAACGCAACGCCCACACAGGATGCAGTTGTTGTTGTGGAATGGGTATCGCACATCCCGGACCCCGCACCGCTTGGCAACGTCCTGAACCGCACGGGAGTTCGGGGCCTCCGCAACCAGCAGTTCCGCAATGTTTCGGCGCAGTTTTATGATTTTGTCCGTGTTGCTCCGGATCACCATACCCTCTTTTACACGAAGGGTGCATGAGGTGGTGATTTTGGAACGGCCATTTAGAACATGTTCCACGATGCACAGGCGGCAGGCGCCGATATCCTCCACATAGGGCACACGGCATAGATGGGGAATGCAGATGCCGGCATCAAGGGCCGCATCCAGCACGCTGATTCCTTTGGGGGCCTCAATGGACATCCCGTCGATATCGATATTCACATACTGAGTCATGGATTACCTCTCTTAGCGAGCTTGAATCGCGTCAAATTTGCAGCTGCTTTTACAGATGCCGCATTTTTCGCACAGGGTCAGGTCAATTTCATGGGGCTGCTTCTTTTCGCCTTTGACGGCATTGTGAGGACATTCCTTCAAACAGACTCCGCAGCCCGTGCATATTTTCGGGTCGACCCAGTAGGTGATCAGGGCCTGGCATACCCCGGCGGGACATTTCTGTTCGTGGATGTGGGCGTCATATTCTTCCCGGAAGTAACGCAATGTGGAGAGTACTGGATTTGCCGCTGTCTTCCCCAATGCGCACAGTGACGTTTCGCTGACGGTCCAGGCCAGTTCTTCCAGGAGATCTATCTGTTCCGGCTTGCCGTGGCCTTCCGTGATATCCGTCACGATTTCCAGCATTCGATCAATTCCCAGGCGGCAGGGCACGCATTTCCCACAGGACTCATCCTGAAGGAATGTCAGAAAGTATTTGGCCACATCCACCATGCAGGTATCTTCGTCCATGACCACGATGCCGCCGGAGCCGACCATGGATCCGGCTTCTGCAAGGGCGTCAAAATCAAGCGGCAGATACAGTTTGTCCAGGGGCAGGCATCCTCCTGACGGTCCCCCCGTCTGGACGGCCCGTACCGCTTTGCCTGAAGGGCCGCCGCCGATGTCGAACACCACCGTTTCCAGGGGGGTTCCCATGGGGACTTCCACCAACCCCGTGTTTTTAATGTGACCGGTCAGGGCTAGAATTTTGGTGCCCTTGCTGTTCTGAGAGCCCTTCAGAGCGAAGCGTTTTGCGCCATTTTCCATGATGAAAGGCACATTGGCCCAGGTTTCCACATTGTTCAACACCGTGGGTTTATGCCAGAGACCGTCCACCACGGAATGCACGTCTTTTGGATGCGGTTCGCCCACCTTTCCTTCCAGGGAGGCCATGAGGGCCGTTGATTCTCCGCAGACAAACGCGCCGCCCCCCCGGGCCACTTCCACGTCAAAGGATAAGGACGTCCCGAAAATGTTTTCGCCTAAGATGCCCATTTCTCTGGCCTGTTCTATGGCCACGCGAATATGCTTCACGGCCAGAGGGTATTCGTTCCGCACATAAACATAGCCCTGCCAGGCACCAACGGCCCATGCTCCGATCATCATGCCTTCGAGCACCAGATGCGGATTTCCTTCCAGTACGCTGCGGTCCATGTAGGCGCCTGGATCCCCTTCGTCCGCATTGCAGATCACGTATTTTTCATCCCCGGGCGCTTCAAAGCACTGCGCCCATTTTCGGCCGGTGGGAAAGCCGGCTCCACCGCGGCCCCTTAAGCCGGATTGTTTAATTTCCTCGATCACATTCTCCGGGGAAATGCCCGAGATCACCTTTGAGATGGCCGAATAGCCGCCGATGGCAATGTAATCTTCAATGTCGCAGGGATCCACCTGGCGGTTTTGGGCCAGCAGCTGTCGGTCCTGGGCCTGGTAAAAGGGAATATCCGATTCCTTTTCAATGGTTTTTCCTGAAACCGGGTCCGTGTAGAGCAGGCGTTCGATCACCTCGCCTTTGCCTACGGCCTTTTGGACGATTTCCTCGGCGTCGTCAGGAGAGACATGGCAGTAAAAGGTGTTTTCAGGATCCACCACCAGGATGGGACCCTGTTCACAAAATCCATGGCAACCCGTGGGCCGTACCAGAACATCGGCTGCGAGGCCCTGTTTGGCCAGTTCTGTCCGGATGTTGTCGATGAGGTCACCGGATCGCGATGCCTGGCATCCCGTCCCCCCGCATAGAATCAGGGTTTTCTGAAAACTTTCCCGGTAGCGTCTAAGGTTTTCCCGAAGGGCTTCCAGATCATGAATGGTGTTGATCTTGTGCATGCAGATGTCCCTCCGTTGATGAATCGCTTAATTTGTTGATGAGCTTTCTTACCTTTCCGGCATTCATGTGGTGATAGCATGATCCGTTTTCAGTCACCACCGGTCCCAGAGCGCAGGCTCCCAGGCAATTCACCTGCTCGATGGTAAAGAGGCCGTCTTCCGTCATCTCATTAGGGGTAACGCCCAGCTGACCCGTGGCCTGATTGAGCACCATTTTTGAACCCCGCACATGACAAGCGGTACCCGTGCATACGGTGAGCACATTCTTGCCCCTTGGCTTCAAGGAAAAGGCCTTGTAAAATGAAGCTGCGGCATAGACTTCCGTAAGGGGTACGCCCAGTGCTTCGGATATGTCCCGCATGGACGATTCCGAAATGTATCCCTCCAACGCTTGAACATCCTGAAGCACTTCGACGAGCTGATGGGGCTGGCTTTTGCGCCCCTCCAGAATGAAGGCCAACTTTGATTTCGACATATAAACCTCCCTTGATTGACATTTTAAGGTTGACAGCGCGTAGGGTATCGGTCAGGATACGCTCCGTAAAGACAATAAAAATGCCCCCTTAATACCCATGATAGATGGGTCCTATTAAGGCCTATTGAATGCCTATTGAATACCCATTAATGAGAGTATCAGGAGATGTTCATGATCCCACCAAACACCTCTTCACCCAAGGCTGCTGGCGGAAATTTCCAAAACGTAAATCGGGATTTCTTCCGTTTATGGCGGATTCCTCTTAACAACGAAACCGATCCCGAAAAACTCATGATGGCGCTTCGCGAACGGATCAAGGAGCTGAACTGTCTGTATGGAATTGCCCAATTGGCGGAACTTCATCCTGATTCCATTGAAGATTTGTTGCGGGATCTGGTGAACTTTTTGCCCTATTCGTGGCAGTATCCCGAAAGTGCCTGCGCCAGGATTGTTTTTAAAGGAGAGACCCATAAGAGCAGTGGATTTAAAATGACTCAATGGCGCCAATCGTCCAGGATTTTCATGTACAATGAACCGGTGGGCGAGGTGGCTATTTTCTACCTTAAAGAATGTCCACCGGCGGATGAAGGCCCTTTTCTTCATGAGGAGAGAGCGTTGCTGGATGCTCTGGCAGAACGTATTGGTAGCACGGCCATGCGGATTTCAGCGGAAATTGAACTGCAGGAAACAAACCAGCAGTTGATGCTGGAACGGAAAGCGTTGAAGGAGGCGAACTCCGCGCTTCGTGCCGTTCTGGCAAGAATCGAAGAGGAAAAGCAGGGAATCTATAGGGATGTGAAAACCAATATCGACAAGATTATCAACCCCCTGCTGCATGCCCTTGCCATGGATTTGCCCCAAGGCAAGTGGAAGTATATCGAGGTGCTCAAGACCAATCTTGATGAGATCGTATCCCCGTTCGTCAACAATTTGTCGAAAAACTACCTGTCTTTAACGCCGACGGAAGTGAACATCTGTAATCTGATCCGAAATGGACTTCAGACCAAGGAAATCGCCCGAATGCGGGGGGTATCCGCCGCTACCATCAAGCGGCACCGGGAACACATCCGGCGAAAACTCAAAATTGCCAACAGTAAGGTCAATCTGACAACCTATCTGCAATCCGACATGCAAACGATAGCCTGAGGCGAGGTCCTATAAGGTTCCTTAATTGGTGAGAAGGGTTGTGAAAAAAAGGCCCTCAGACGGCCAATGGACGTCCGAGGGCCTTTTCATTATTTTAACGAAGTATCGGCTGTTTTTCAGCCGTTAAGGATTTTTCGGGCACTTTCGTCGTTTACATCCGCCACGTGCGGAATGCCGGTTTCTTTTGCAGTTTCACGGTTGCCGCTCATGAGGTCGCCGCGGGCAATTTTGTCCAGAGAAAACTTCCTGGCGCCTGCCATCAATTGCTGCAATCCGCATCCCAGTTTGTCCGCCAGTGTACAGAATGCAATGGCACCATAGGGGATGTTTTTCATTTCATCTTTACCCACTTTCTTCTGCAAATCAAAATATCCGGCAAAGATTTCTTTGGCGGTGCTGCCCACCTGCAGTACCGATTTGGGTAGCTCAGACCAGTGTCCGTTTACAGCGGCACGTTCTTCGGGTTTAAGGGCGCCCTGTATATTTGCCCCCACAAATCCGGGAATCATGATGCCTCGTCCCATACAGATCAGTTTCGTATAGGGGGCACCCAGTGCCAGTCCCTTAAAAATACTGTCTTCCAGAGCAAAGCCGCCGGCAAAGGACATATCCACGACTCTTTGTCCCTTGGCGGCCAGCATACTGGCATATTCATGGGCTTTTGAGTGGAGATTGATGGACGGTACACCCCAGCTTTGCATCATGTTCCAGGGGCTCATGCCCGTTCCGCCGCCGGAACCGTCAATGGTCAGAAGATCGAGTTTGGCATCGGTGGAAAATTTTATGGCCATGGCCAATTCTTCCATGCCGTAGGAACCGGTTTTCAGTGAAATTCGTTTGAAACCCAATCCCCGCAGGTAATCCACGCTGCTCATGAAATCTTCCTGTACCTGGTCCACTGTATCGAGATTGGTGCCGCCCAGCCGGCTGTGTCGCGCAAAGGATTTGATGGAACCGTTTTCAAATGCTTCCTGCACTTCGGGCAGTGTGGGATCAGGATCCACCACATAACCGCGGTCCTTGAGAAAAAGGGCGTATTCAAGGCTGGTCACCTGGATCTCACCACCGATATCTTTGGCTCCCTGGCCCCATTTTAATTCGATGATGCATTTTTCACCATATTTTTCGACTACATATTCCGCAACGCCGTTGCGGGTATCTTCCACGTTGAGCTGCACAATAATAGCGCCGTATCCGTCAAAGTATCTGAGGTAGGTATCGATACGTCGGTCCAGCTCAGGGGACACTTCAATTTTACCTTTTCGGGTTTCACCCGGTTTAATCTTGCTTTGCCGGTCGACTCCCACCACGTTTTCACCGATGACAACAGGAATGCCGGCCAGAGCGCCGCCTATGGCAAATGAATCCCAGTACTTTTCAGCCACAAAGGTTGATCCTAAAGCGCCCGTCATAAGGGGCATACGGATCTTAGTTTTCATTTCCTGACCGAATTCGGTTTCCAGGGTCACATTGGGAAAAATGCAGTCGTCGGGGTTGTTGGTCAAATTGTCTTGCAATCCGGAAACGCCGTAAGCATATCCCTGGATCCTGAGGGAGTTATAGGAGACGCCCACGTGGGTGGTGTTATTGGCGCCGGCGGTAACAATACCGAAACTCCTCGGATAAAGCAGTTTCCTTCCCACCAGGCTGGAAAGCCATGTTTCACACCGGCCATTACAGTCCGCGCGGCAGAGGGTGCAAAGACTGGATTCGGCAGGATTGCCTCGGTTGGTGGTTCCCAGAACGTCGTTACTTTTTGAAAAACGCATTGTTAAATCTCCTTTGTCAAAATGTAAAAAATTGGGTTAAACAAAAAAAGGCGTCCTTCTCCTAAAGAGAAATTGGACGCCTTTGTCACATTCTTAACGAAGCCCTTCCCACGCCATTGTAGAAAGGATTCATTATGCCTTCATATTGAACCGATATTTCTAGTTTAGCGAATCACATTTGTCAAGATTTTTTTACAGAAAAATAAGGCGGGAATCAGATTTCGTCCGAAAGCAAAACCGCCTCAGCAATATGCCCGATGGCTTTGCGGGAATCCATGGCGCGTTTCTGCATCCAACGGTAGCTTTGTTCTCCTGTCATATTGCGTTGCCGCATGAGTACTTCCTTGGCGCGTTCAATCAGCTTTCGTGCCTCCAGTTCTTCCTGGATGACCTTGGTTTGTACCATGAACTGGGTGTTCAGGATGGCAACGGCCGCCTGGTTGGCCACCGCTTTGATGAGATTAACCTCTGTTTCCGGAAAATTGTGGGGTTCTGAGGTGAAGCAGTTGAGAACGCCGATGACTTTTTCGTCCTTGACTTCAAGGGGGACGCTGACCATGGACACAAGTCCCAGTTTTCTGGCCATCTCTTTTTCCTTGAACCGGGGTTCCTCAAGAACATTCTTCAGGATCAGCGGCTGGTTATGGGTGGCCACGTAACCCACGACCCCTTCATCCATATTGAGGGATCGGTCCTTCAAGTATTCGTGTTCAATGGCCTGGGTTGCTTTCAGACGAATCTTTTTATCAGGTTGGCTGTCATCGATGAGCCAGAGGGAACAGATCTCAACGCCGGTGACCTTGGCGGTGACCAGGACGATCAATTTCAGGATATCTTCCAGATAAAGATCCGAAGTGATGGCCCGGCTGATATCCGTAATGGCTTTGATGTATTTGTCATATGTTCTGGGAGAGATTTTTTCCATATTCAATCTTCTTTTTCTTCAGATATCGTTAATCGACAACGATGAAGGAGGAACAGACAATGGCCAATTATTTTATAACGGGTTTGATGTCCACAACCGGGGTTTTATCCACCACTTCAAGGGCTTGTACTTTGATTTTCGACGGTTGGCCCAGGCTGATAATGCGAGTCTGATGAATGCCGATCGGATTGGGCCGACTCGGTGATCGGGTGGCAAAAACACCTTTGAGGGGATTTTTTCTGTTCCCTCTGGGATGGACCTGCAATGTGTGGCGATTGGCCAGATGCATCCAGGTGAACACCATAATTTCATCACCCAGGTGCAACCCGTAGAGGCCATCCGCATATGCCGGATCGATTTCGATCCATGCTTCAGGTGCCCCCTCCTTTTCCTGAAAAGGACAATCCTGCCTGTTCTTGAGGCTCGATCGAACCAGGCCGATTTTTCTTATTTCAATGGCTGCCATGGATTGATGCATTATTTGTCAAGATTTTTGCGAATTAACCCCGTAAGCTTTTTGATATCTTCCGGGGTGAGTTTGCCGGCTTTCATGAAAATTAGTTTTCCATCCTTGTCAAAGGCCAGAACATCGCTGTTGTCATCGGCCAGATCCCATTCCTTTACCAGGATCTTGTCATAGTCCCGTACATAGATGGCGGTGGGATACTTTTCCTGCTTGTCTTCCAGGAGGGAGGATATGACAATATTGGGAAGCCAGGTGGCATCCATATTGATGATGGCGTAAGACTGGTATTGATCCCGTGGAAATTTTTCCAATCGAAGGGCTTCACTGGCGTCGTTGTTGAGATCTGCTTCATCGGGATCCACATAAAAGAGCACGTGGACTTTTCCGGCCAGTTCCTTGCTGCTCCAGGGGCTGTCGTCCAGACGTCCGCCCAGGTCGCCTTTCAGCTCAACTTCCTTGGGGGTTTGACCCACTTCCAGCCCTGCCCATGCGGGCGAAGCCATAACACATACCGCCAACAGCATCATTACCAGATATCTCATATCCATTCTCCTTATTTATGGTTGTATTTTTCTCAAGCGAGTTTGAATTTTTCACTTGAGCATGCCAGAGCCGAAACGTAAGAAATAGATCATAACTTAGGTGCTTGTGTCAATGAGAATCGCTGATTATGAGCATGTCCGCTTTAGAGGTATCGTCCGAATTCAAGGGATTTTTTATTGATGGCAAGCCCTGTATGGGTCTCGATCATTTCGTGTGCGGTTTGTTTAAACGGGAGATACACCAGGGTTGCGCCTCTCACGGCCATGCTGATTTCAGGTAGTTTGGGAAGAATATCTTTCTTGTTGACGGTAGATGCTGCCAGGGTCACCTTGACCCCCTGAATGGCTTCGGAAAGGGGCAGCGTTACCGGATGACGAATTTCATCCGGGAATTCTTTTTTGCCCTCCGGATTCTCCTGTGACAGGGTCAGCCGTCTTGATATGGCCAGAAAAAGCTTTGGCCGAATTTTAAAGGCCGGCGCCCAGAATTCCATACCTTGATGATCCCATGATTTTTGGATTACTCTCGGCTGGTTTGTAATCCGTATGAAATCGGCAAAAGAGTTGATGGCGATGCCTTCGGTCCGAACCGACATCCTCCAGAAAGGGAGATAGGTCAAATCAGGATCGTCACTCGCAACCACAAGAAAATCCACGGGGACAAATTGCCCCCGTTGGGCTTCCCAGGCTGTTTGACAGTTGGGGCAGGTCAAGACGACGCTGTCCTTCTGGCCTTCTAGGTTCCATCCGCACCGGGGGCAAAGCGTCGCCAGAAACGTGAGTTGCCAGGGCGGCGCATTTTCAGTGATGGATGAAAATTTTTCCCTGTCCCTTGGCAGTTTTGCCACGGGACGGTGGGTGATGGCATCAAAGAGGACGCCCTTTTCAAAGTAAAGGGGCAGGTAGATGAGGTTTATGGCTTCACCCACATAGGCCCTTTGAAAAATCTCTTCTGAAATGCCGGCCGAAGACTGCTTTTCGGCCCGGGCCAGCATTTCGGATGTTTTAAGGAAGCATTTCAGGAAAGAACCTTGGGACTTCTGGCTCACGAAACGCATTTTCATGGCCTGCGGTCTCAGTCCGAGGGAAATGGGAAAGCGCTTGATGGGAACAGCCAGCCGTGTGATATCCATGATCCGATAACTCACCCTGCGAGCCTGGCAAGCATAAACAACGCCTCGAAATCGGAGATAGGGGATATACAGGATTTTTTTATTCTCTATTTTGTGGGGAAGCACAAACCTGAAAGGTCCCTCAGAGAAAAGAAAACTTTTTACATCACAGTACGGGCATTGAAGGATGTGGTCGGTTTCGTCCAGTTCAACAGGTCCGCCGCACTGGGGACATTCCTGTTTGACCAAAAATCCCATTGCGAGACTAAAGCCTTTCTCCACATTGGTTACAGAATGTGGCGTCAGGCAGGTTTTTTCCCTTGCAGTGAGAGCAGATTTTTTCCACGGGTTTTTTATCGACTTTTTGGCCGCATTTGGGGCAGAACCTGGCGTTGGGGGTCAGGTTCTTGCCGCAGTTTCCGCACTGATCAAAGACCAGCTGTTGGTGACCGCAGTGGGGGCAGAATCTGGCATCTTTGGCAATTGATTTCTTGCAGTCCGGACAAAAGTTTTCAGGCGGCGCAGTTTGCCCCTTTTGTCTGAAAGCGTCGCCGAACATGGCGGGCATCATGAACCCCATGCCCATGCCCAGTCCGGCGCCTGCTTCCCCCTGGGATGCGGCCGCTTTTTCCATGGCCATGGCGGCCTTCATTTTTACCAGGCGATCCAGGTCGGGAATGATATTCAGGCGGCTCTTGTCGTCGATGGTCGCCTGTACCTCAGGTGGCGGTGTTATGGAGGTGATATAAAGGTGGGTTAGGCCGAGGCCGAAGTGGCTGAGATCTGCCTTCAGGGCTTCCTGAAGCCCGTTTGAGAGTTCATCATAGGTTCCGGGAAGGTTGAGGAGGCTGTCCAAGTGTTCGCCCAGGTGGTCGTTAAACCTGGAGACAATGACCCGTTTTAAGTATTCCTCGATTTGTTCGGTGGTGAACTGGCCCATGGTGCCCACCATGGTGTTGATGAAAAGAAGCGGCTGAATGACCTGAATATTGAAAACCCCGTGGGCACGAAGCCGTATGAGCCCCAATTCCGAATCCCTGAAAGCCACCGGTTCACGGGTGCCCCATTTAAGATTGGGAAAGACTTTCATGTTGACCATGTAAACTTCCGCCCGAAGTGGGCTGGTCATGGCCCAGGGTATGGCCAGGATTTTGGTGAGGATGGGAATGTTGGCGGTTTTCAAGGTATGACGACCGGGCTCGAAAGCATCGCATGCCCGGCCTTTGTAAAAGAGGATGGCCGCCTGGCTTTCCCTTACGGTAAGCTGCGCTCCGAATTTAATTTCCCCGGAGCCTTTTTCAGGGATTCTGTGAACCAGTTCCTTGCCGGTCTCGTCAAACCATTCGATGACTTCAAGAAAGATCACATTGTCCATTCCCATGGTTTCGCCTCCCTTATCTTTAAATCATTTAATGTAGTTTATCCGCTATCGGTTTAAACCACAAGTGAAGAATGATCCTGAGCATCTTTCAGGTTTCAACACCATTTTTACCTCGGGGGCATTGCTGTAAGCGGAATCTGCTTCAGATGTTGACCTAAGAACTTTTTTGCGTATTCCCAAGCTTCAATCCATCCCTTGTTACCTTTCTTGAGCATGTGTTCGCCGCCTTTAACCAGCTGAAGTTGAACCTTTTTGCCGCAATCCAGCATGGCTTTCGCCATTTCGAGGCTTTGATCCATGGGAACCCGGGTGTCTTGCTCCCCGTGGATCAGCAATGTGGGTGCATTAATAGTGCAAGCAGCGTAAATAGGTGATTTGGCTTCCAATCCCAAGCCTTTGGCACAGACCTCTGGAACATATGCGTCTTTGATGCCCGTTGCCCCTGTGGTTTGGGCCCACCGATCAAGGTCGGTGACGGGAAAAAAGGCCACGACGGCTTTGACTTTCGGGGTCAGGCCTGCCGCCAGAAGGGCCACCTGTCCCCCTTGTGAGAATCCGAGCAGACCGATGCGGTCGGGGTTGACCCCGGGTTGATGGGAAAGCCACTGGGTTGCCTTGACCACATCAAAGGGCTGACTGCCGCCGCAGTCGTCATTGCCCCCCGTGTCGGGCCATCCGCGCATGGAAAGGGCCAGCGTGACATAGCCCTCCCGGGCCAGATGCCAGGCCACAATGCTGACGATATCCGCGCCGTTTTCTCCCGGTTCAAGCCAGCCATGGAGCACCACGACGGCTGGATCGCTTTTTCCCGGGTCATCGGGGCCATAGAGAATACCGGCCATGGCGATGTCGTCTCCGGGGATGGTGACGCGGGTTCCCTCATTCAGAATTTCTTGTTTGTCGATGCAGGCGCCTGTCAAAATGATGAGGAGAAGCGTAAGGAGACTGATGCCACCCTTAACAGTCTTTATAAACGTTGGGTTGGGGCGGGGGATACCCATCCAAAACCCCTTTACACTTCCAGTTTGCGGTGAATCAGCTTGATGACCGATTTGGGATTGGCTTTGCCTTGGGTTCTTCTCATGACCT
>Ga0233437_1000682_pt1 | contig 73674 bp, 76 predicted proteins | sample SI_122_August201_FD_182714 | JGI IMG/M metagenome (GOLD analysis project Ga0233437, IMG submission 182714) | Seawater microbial communities from Saanich Inlet, British Columbia, Canada - SI_122_August2016_200_MG | ecosystem: Environmental > Aquatic > Marine > Inlet | place: Canada: British... | reverse complement strand
TGACTGGAAAACACATGGTAGTACTGACGTTAGAAAAGCAATTGCTCAGAGTTGTGATGTTTTCTTCTATACAGTAGCCGGTGGCTGGGGAGATATTGGTGGGCTTGGAATTAAGCGTATGGAAATTTATGCGAAAATGTTTGGATATGGCGAAGTAACAGGAATTGATCTACCTGGAGAAGAAAATGGCAATGTCCCAAGCGGGGACTGGAAATTTAAGCGATTTGGTGAAAAGTGGTACATAGGTGATAGTTACCATGCTGCTATTGGGCAGGGCTATGTCACAACAACTCCTTTGCAGGTTGTCCAGTCAATCTCCGTGATTGCAAATGGGGGTAAATTGATCCGCCCTAAAGTTGTTGATAAAATTTTACACCCTGACGGTGAAGAAGAAGTACTATTGTCAGAAATAATTACAAAACAAGTTGTTTCCAAAAAAACTGTAGAGATTGTTCGAGATGGGATGAAGGACACTGTATATTCAGTAGGAGGCTCTGGCGCGAGCTTGAGAAGTCTCAAAGTTGAGAGTGCTGGAAAAACAGGAACGTCACAGTTTGGAAATGAAGATAAATTACATTCTTGGTATGCTTCATTTGCGCCATTTGAGAACCCAGAATTAGCAATGATAGTTTTAGTTGAAGGTGGAGGAGAGGGGCACACTTGGGCAGTGCCGATTACAAAAGAAACATATGAATGGTATTTTGATAGAAAGCGGGGAGAGATTGAGAAAGAGGGGGTTAATAGAACAAAGGAGGAAATCGAAGAAGAGATTATGGAAGAGGAGGTTTAAAGTTATTTTTTGTATAATATTTTAACTTAAAGATATATGTCAGGACACTCTAAATGGTCAACAATTAAACATAAAAAGGCAGCTTTAGACGCAAAACGATCTAATGTTTTTACGAAACTCGCAAAGGACATTTCTGTCGCAGCTCGTGAAGGTGGAGATCCAGATATGAACTTCAAATTGCGAATGGCAATGGACCGAGCTCGGAGTTCAAATATGCCTAAGGATAATATTGAACGAGCAATAAAGGCTGGGACGGGGGAGAACAAAGATGGTGTTATTATCGAAGAACTTATTTATGAAGGCTATGGCCCTGAGCAAGTTGCAATTTTGATTAAGACTGCAACTGATAATAAAAATAGAACTCTTTCTGAGGTTAGAAATGCATTAAATAAGAACGGTGGGAAAATGGTTGAGGGCGGCAGCGTGAGTTGGCAATTTTCGCAAGTTGGAGTTCTGGAGATCGAAAAATCAAAAATAAAGGACGAAGAGTTAGAAATGATCTTTATCGAAGCTAATGTAAATGATTACAAAAAAGAAGAAGATGGTTGGGTTGTATACACAGAAATGACAGATCTTCAGAAAGTAAAAGAGTCACTAGAAATCGCTGGCTTGAAAGTTCTAACTGCTTTTATTGGATATGTCGCAAAGGATACAATTGAAATAAGCGACAAGGCTCAAGAGAGTTATGAAAAGCTCCTAATGGCGCTTGATCAACAAGATGACGTTGTTGATATATTTGATAATTTAAATTAGCAATTGATATTTGGAATTAAAAGAGGAATAAAAAATAGAATGGAGAAATCAAAGAAAGGAATAACTATTCTAGGAATCGATCCTGGAACAGCAACAACTGGTTGGGGTGTAATTCGTGAAGTGGATGGAGACTGCCAACTTGTTGCATATGGAGCAATCGAAACCTCAAAAAATAAAACAAACGTTAATAGGCTTAAGGAAATTGCAAATGACCTAGAGACATTAATTGCCACATATAAACCAGATGAAGCTGGCATTGAAGATTTGTTTTTTTGCAACAATGTTACAACAGCGATTAAAGTTGCTCAAGCAAGAGGTGTAATGCTTCTGGTTTGCGGTAGGGCAAAATTGCCGATTGGAGAGTATACACCATTGCAGGTAAAACAAGCTCTAACTGGTTATGGGAGGGCAGACAAGGCTCAGGTCCAACAGATGGTCAAGGAGTTTTTGCGATTGAAGAAAATTCCAAAACCAGACGATGCAGCAGACGCTCTAGCTGTCGCAATTTGTCATCAAAGCTCTCGAAGAATAAAAAATCTTAATAAAATAGGTTAAGCAGATTCTTTTAAGAGAAAGGAGTGCTTGTAAAAAGTTGAGCGATTGGATATACTGTATTATTGAAAATATGAAAAAGATATCACAAAAGAAATGAATAAAATAGAAGAAAAAGGAACATATAAAAAGAAAAAATCCACATCGCTTCACCGCGATCGTTTGCGTATGCCACCACATAACTCTGAAGCTGAAGAATCGGTCTTGGGATCAATTATGTTAGACAAGGACGCAATTATTAAAATTGCCGATCTTATTTCACCTAGTGATTTTTATAACGATAAAAACAGAATGATCTATGAGGTGGTTCAAGAACTTTATAATGAGCAATTGCCCTTAGATATTTTAAATATCTCATCACGTTTAAAAGAAAAAAGTCTTTTAAAGACTGTCGGTGGTCGAAGTTATCTTACAGAGCTCATTAACACCGTTCCAAGTGCTTCAAATGTTGTTTCCTATGCAAAGCTTGTTCAGAATAAATCTTCGTTGAGACGCTTAATTTCAGCCGCCTCTGATGTCGTTGAGATGGGGTATGAAGAATCTCGACCTATAGATGATATTATGGATAGTGCACAACAAAAACTTTTTGCGATTGCGCAAACTTCCACAAAACAAGAGTTTGCAAAGATCAACTCTTTACTGGAAAGTGCTTTTGTGAGAATTGATGATATGCACAAGAACAAAGATAAGTTCCGTGGAGTTGAAACTGGAATGCAAGATATCGACAATCTTCTGTCAGGTTTACAGAAATCTGATTTAATTATTTTAGCTGCAAGACCTGCCATTGGAAAAACTTCTTTCGCATTGCAAATTGCTCGACACGCTGCAGTAAAAACAAAGGCTGCGGTTGGTGTGTTTTCCTTGGAGATGTCCTCAGATCAATTAGTTGACAGGATGTTGAGCGCTGAAGCCAAAGTTAATTTATGGGCACTACGAACAGGAAACTTGGATGAAGAGGATGATGATTTTCAGAAAATTGGTGATGCAATGGGGGTTTTATCTGAGGCACCAATTCACATTGACGATAGTGCTACTGCTAATATTATGGAAATGAGAACCATGGCTAGACGTTTACAGTCTGAGCATGGCTTGGATCTATTAGTTATCGATTATTTGCAACTAATGGAGGGCCGGGGAAAGTCAGAATCTCGGGTGAATGAGATTTCAGAAATTTCTAGAGGATTAAAAAACCTTGCGAAAGAACTTAACGTACCAATTTTAGCTCTCTCTCAGCTTTCTCGTGCTGTGGAGTCACGAAGTCCGCAAATTCCAAAATTATCAGACCTAAGAGAGTCTGGTTCAATTGAGCAAGATGCTGATATTGTGATGTTTTTATATCGTGAAGATCGAGAGAACCCTGACACAGAGAACAAAAATATTATTGAGGTTCATGTTGCAAAACACAGAAATGGTCCAACAGGTCAAGTCAGTTTATATTTCAATGAAGAATCAACATCTTTTCACGCATTGGACAAACATCATTCACAATAAAACTGGAAATAAATCAAACTAGCTTAATAAAAATAAAATTAAAACTGTGTTTCCAAAAACATTTCAGAAATTAATAGATCAATTTTCAGCCCTCCCTTCAGTTGGACCAAAAATGGCTGAAAGATTGGTTTTATATCTTTTCAAACAAAATACAGACACCACAAAACAATTCGCAAGAGATCTGCATGAATTTGCAACAAATGTACATTATTGTTCGAGATGTTATAATATATCTGAAGAAGAAGGTGAGTGTTCTATCTGCCGAGACAAAAAAAGAGATAAAAAAACAATTTGTGTTGTTGAGGAACCACTGGATATAATCGCTTTTGAAAAGACTAGACGTTTTTTGGGCTTGTACCATGTGCTTGGCGGAAACTTAAGTGTGATGAGTGCAGAAGAAATTAAAAAACTCAAAATCAATCAATTGGTTCAAAGAGTTAAGGACGAAGAAATAGAAGAAGTAATTGTCGCTACAAATCCAACGACCGACGGAGAAACAACATCCTTATATCTCGGTAGAATCCTAAGACCTTTAAATGCTAAAGTAACAAGAATCGCTAGAGGACTGCCAACTGGCGGTGACATCGAATATGCCGACGAAATGACACTGCTCGGTGCTCTTGATGGAAGGAGAGAAATCTAATATTTATTTTTTTAAACTTTAAACATTAAAAATAAAAAAATGACAAAAAAAATCGGAATGTTTCTTGTGATGGGTCTGTTTTGTGTTTCTTTTGTTGGTTGTGGTAAAGAAGTAGCGAAGACTGACGATGCAAATCAAGGTAAAGCCATTGAACATATGGAAAAAGAAATGGCAACAAAAACAGAAAAGATGGTTGAGAAGAGTGGTATAGCTGGTTTATTGGAAAAAGGCGATAAGATAAAATGTGAGTATAAAATAGAAACAGGAGATGATAATGCTACGGTTCTTACATATATTGATGGAGAAAAATTTAAGACAGAATCAAATATGGGAGGAATACAAGCAGTTTCAATTTTTGATGGAGAAAGTTACTATAGTTGGACAACGGGGAAGACAAAACAAGGGAGTAAGATTGATAAAAGATGTATGGAGGAAATGGAGGCTGAAACAATGGGTGATGAAATGGATGAGGATGACGACGACGACATGACATTTGGGGATGTGGACGATATTGTTGCCTGGGAAAATGATATGCAAATGAATTGTTCTAAGACGGGTAACATCGACTGGACTATTCCAACAGATATAAAGTTTATAGACACTTGCAAGATGATGGAAAACATGGAAAATCAAACACAAAACATGGAACAAATACAAAAAGATATGGAGCAGATGCAAAAAGACATGGGAATGTAGGTTTGTTTTAAGTAGGTTTCAGATAAGTATAAAAGCACCAGTTATTGCTGGTGTTTTTTCTTTTATCACTATCAACATCAACCTTGCACCAACCCTAAACACAAGCTAATATTAATCATTCCTCAAACACCCCTTATAATAAGGGTAAACAGCACCTAAATATTTTTAGATACATCTATAGATGCCTCTATAGTGACCTCTGTAGATGTTACTATTATTGTTGAAGATAGATTCTTGTTTTTTTAAAGAAATATTTATTAAATTTTCGTTTTGCTGAACTGGGCTTGATGTAGAGAAATTAGAAGGCTGGTATTTGTCAAGTTTGAGCAAAAGTTGTAAACTGAAAGCAGACTTTCTGTGTGAGTAGAAACTTCAACACAAACCAGTGGACCGGGCTACAAGCCCGCTCCAGCGTGAACTTTTTTAATTTTGATAAAATAACAACTTAACAATGAATACATGATTGCTATAATCATTTTTTCAATTTTAGTCCTATGTTTAAACGGATATGCAATTTATTATGCGCTATTCAAAGACATGGATGGTTTGGGGGGCTATGTCGTGATTTTTTTTGGTTTTTTAGGGTTTGTGCCAACAATTTTTTGTTATGCGTTACTGATTACAAAATGGAAAACGTTAAGCAAGAAAATTAAAATTCTAGGCTTGATTTCAGTTTTATCAATATTTTTTATTCCCATATCAATATATCACAGAGACTATCTTGATTGCATTAACAGAAAGAGCCACATAACCAACCGGATGGATTCAATTACACAAAATATTCAGTCATGGTATTTCAATGCTGATACAAAGAAATTCTATCTTTTGAAAGAGTATGGATATCAATTTTCTTCCAAAGATATTCCGGCTAATGGCGATTTTGATCAAACTGTTGTCCCTATGAGTTGCAGGAAATGGCTTAAAAAATGACATTAGGATAAGTAGCTGTCTGTCTCCTGGCACCAAGACCCAAAAATGACTAATAAAAATAAATCCAAATGGTTTAGAATAGAAAGTATAGTACTAGTTCTTACTATAGTATTACTTGGGATTATAAGATCGTTTATTACTGTTGTTCCAGGATATGAAAACAAAACAAATAAACAGTCGGCTCTAGACCATCAAACTATTTAAATTTTCCTGTAATTATTTTTCATCTCTCTTCCATCTCCATTTGCACTCTTTTAAATGTAAATAGAAATATTTTTTAACACCATTAAATTTTGCAAGTCTCCTTTTGGTAAAAGACCAAAAAGATTCAATGCCATTAATGTGAATATGACCATTCCCAAGCAGTTCTTAAACGCCAGTTAAAATTCAATTTAGGAAGTTTATGTAGCAAAAAATTAATCATAGATTTAATTCTAATATAAAAGACATATTTCTTGCTGGGGATAAAAAATTTATGTCAAAGTTATTGATTCTCGCAGAAGATTGTAAAAATAACTTAAACACTAACTAAACATACGACATCTAAGTCAAACACAAAAGATATTATTAAAATATTAATTACCGCGTTATCATTGGGTTGGATAGCTGTGGTTATAATCAATCTTTTTTCATATATCCCAATCTTTCTTTATTATAGATATTATTTTAGTATTTTTGGAACTGGCATATTTCCTTTTATCTTTCCGAGTATAATTTTTTATTTTTTGGTAAAGCTTATCGCTAAAAAACACCCCGCTCTGTTTGAAAAAGTTTTCTTTTTTTACTTTATTTGCTCTAATTCCAATATTGATATGGATAATTCGGTCCATTTATTTCATAGTAACTTATAGTCCGATGGGGTAAATATGAGTCATTAAGTACCCCCCAGCTCCAGCGCAAAGTAGGAGAACTATAAGGTTCAGGTTGTAAACCTGAACCTGCAGAGGTTATTCAAGTAATCATGTAATTAATTACTTACATGATTTGTTTTTTATTAATAGATACTCTTAAAGATATCTTAAAATTTGGCCAAAATTGTCTTGATTTCTTCCAAATTTTCAACTTGGAAGAACTCAGCTCGAAGCTTCTTAGCTTCTGGGAATCCTTTAAAATACCATCCAAGATGCTTTCGCATTTCTACAACATTTCCTTTTCCTTTATACTCCTCGATCAATTCGCAATGTCTCAGTGCGACTTTTTTTATTTCCTCAAGTGTTGGCTTAGTATATGTTCCAGTTGCAAAATATTCTTTGATTTGAGAAAAAATCCAAGGATTTCCAAAGCAACCACGAGCGATCCCAAGACCATCAGCAGCCGTTTTTTCAAAAACCTCTTTAGCTGTTTCTGGCGTAAAAATCCCACCATTTGCAATCACTTCTTTTTTTGGATACTTCTCTTTTATTTTTTTGATTAAACCAAAATCGATATCGCCAGAAAAACCTTCATGGAAAGTTCTGCCATGAACCATGATTGTTTTCCAATTTAAATCTGAAACTTCTTGAAGGAAATCAAAAGCTGAGACGTCATCGATACCTGCTCTGATCTTAATTGAAACGGGAAGGGAAGTGTTGTCTATGACAGCTGCTATTATTTTTTTTGCATGTTTTGGGTCTCGCATTAGCGCACAACCACTGTCTTGTTTCATTACTTTTTTTACAGGACATCCAAAGTTAATATCAATTCCTTCTGGTCTGCGAGGGGTTGAACTTTTATTGATTTCATCAATCTTGGGCAAGTTGTCAATTATTTTTGTCGCCGAAGCAAAATGTTTAGGATTATTCCCAAAAAGTTGAATAATCAAAGGAAAATCTTGTTTACAGGAGTTGACAAGAGAGATGTTTTTCTGTAAGGTGTAATGCAGACCAGTTGAGCTTAACATTTCTGAATACAGGGTGTCCGCACCAAGTTCTTTGCAGATAATTCGAAATGGTAGGTCGGTGATTCCAGCCATAGGGGCGAGGATCAAGTTTGGAATTTCTTTTTTCATATGGAGGTTTAATATGGCTGAGTTAATTTTAGAGGCAAAAGAAGCTGCTAGCGAGTGGTTTAAGGGTAAAACAAAAGACAAAACTCTTATCCAATTAGCCATAGCCTTTGCTATGCTAGCACTGGATTCCGAAGAACATGAAGTTCGTGGAATTCTAAAAACACTCATTGAAACATTAAAAAGATTCAAAACAAAGGGAGCAGAAAAAATGATTAAGGCTGTTACAGAAGAGATGGAAATGCATTGGACGAATAAACCAGCTTCTAACAAACCTTTTCTCTTACTGTAAAGAGGAATCAGAAAATGAATATGAAAACCACCAGTGGTGGTATATTCGGCAGGTGGCTTGGAAATATTATTTTCAAGCCACCCTTTAGTTTTCTATTTTTTCATAACCACAAACCCCGCTGACTCATCTTCCACGACAAAACCTTGTTGAAGAATCTTATCTCTTAGTTTATCGGCTTTTTCAAAATCTTTTTCTTCGCGTGCTTTTTTTCTTTGGTTTGCTAAATCAATGATTTCAGCAGGTATTTGCTCTTTTTTCTTTTCAATCAACTCCAATCCCAAGACTTTATTAATTTTATTCCAAAAGGATAGAAGCTCTTTTGTATCTGTTGAAGACAGGCCTTCTTCTGCGATAATCTGATTCACTTTCGTTATTAACTCGAATACAACACTGAGAGCCTTTGGTGTATTTATGTCATCATCCATTGCCTCAACAAAACCTGCTTGAACTTTATCTAAATTTAAATCCTTTTGTTTTTCTGATTGAATCTCTTTTCCTTTGATTTCCTTTAAACTTTCTATTAATCGAGAAATTTTCTCCAGATTTTTTTGTGCTTGCTCCATCCCATCCCAAGTGAAGTTAATATTAGAACGATAGTGCGAGCTGAGAATTAGGAGACGGAAAACCATAGGATCATATCCTTTTTTAATGATATCACGCAAGATATAAAAATTTCCTTTTGATTTTGACATTTTCTCTCCATTAACTAAAAGATGTCGGAGATGTAACCAAAACCTAGCAAAAGTTTGACCTGTTGCACCTTCAGATTGAGCAATTTCATTTTCGTGATGGGGGAAGATATTATCTTCTGCGCCAGTGTGGATGTCTAACGTTTCACCAAGATACTCCATACTCATTGCGCTACATTCGATGTGCCAACCTGGATAGCCTAATGACCAAGGACTTTCCCATTTCAAAATATGCTCTTTCGGGGCCTTCAACCAAAGAGCAAAATCGTAAGCATGCTTTTTATCAGGATGCTTTTCAAGTCTTGCTCCATGCTTGAGTTCCTCAACTTTTTTGCCAGAGAGTTTCCCATAGTTTTTAAACTTTTCAACATCATAGAAAACATTTCCATTGCTTTCGTATGCCAAGCCTTTTTTGATTAAAGTCTCGATAAGATCAATCATTTGAGGGACATGTGCAGTGGCACGAGGATAGAACTGAGCTTTTTGAAAATTCATCTTCTTTGCATCTTCGAAAAACAAATCGATATAGAATTCTGCAATCTCCAAAGGAGACTTTTTTTCTTTTATTGCAGCCCTTAGCATCTTATCTTCGCCACTATCAGCTTGATTTACTTCGTCATCAGTTAAGTGTCCAACGTCTGTAAAATTAAAAATATGACGGACCTCATACCCTTTAAATTTCAGATACCTTTTAAGTGTGTCTGCGAATGTGTATGCAGTAAGATTCCCAATATGTGCATGGTTATAAACCGTTGGTCCACAACTGTAGAACCGCACCTTTCCTTTTTCAATTGAGTTAAACTCCTCCTTCTCCCCCGAAAGGGTGTTGAATAATTTGAGCATATATTTATTTTATAAATTGGCTTAGATATTTTTCTCCTCTGTCCGGAAACACACAAACAATATGAGCTTTTTTGTTTCCAGAAAATTCTATTTTTTTAGCAATTTCAAGTGCACCATGTAAGGCAGCAGCAGAAGAAATTCCATAAAATAAACCTTCTTGTGTGCAAAGTTGTTTATGTATTTTATGGACCTCTAGTTCATTTCGAATTTTGAATCCTTGATCAATAACCGTGAAATCAAGAATTGGTGGGATATATCCCTCTAAACTTCTTGGTCCAGGAATTGATGAATTTGAACCAACTTCAACTCCAACTACTTGAATTTGATTGTTAAAGCTCTTCATTCGTTTTCCAATCCCACTAATTGTCCCACCCGTCCCAACAGTTGCAACTAAGTGAGTGATGTTCGGGATTTGCTTTGTGATTTCCTTCCCAGTTGTTTCAAAATGAACTTGAGCACATATTTGATTCTCATATTGATTGGGCATTACTAAAGAGGTATCACTTTTTGCTAACTCCTTTATTTTTTTGATTGCAGTTTCCCCAACCCACTCTTCTTTTTTGCAGAACTCAACTTTAGTACCAAACATCTTCAAGATCGCAATTCTCTCAGGAGTAGCATTTTCGGGGAGCACTATTCTAACGGCGTATCCTTTTTTAGCAGCTATCATCGCGAGTCCAATGCCCGTATTACCCGATGACGGTTCGATTATAGTTTTGTTCTTTTTGAGGAGTTTTCTTTTTTCTAAATCAGTTATAAGGGCGAGCGCAACACGATCTTTAATTGAACCTCCAATATTTTCTCCTTCTAGCTTTGCATATATATTATACTTCTTGGTGCAAAAAGAATCCAGCTGTATTAGCGGAGTATTGCCAATTAACTTCGTCAGATCAGTTGGTTTTCTGTTTGCCATAGCCAGCATTTTTAAAATTTAGAAAATAAAAAAATCTCTCGTCCTTCATGAAAAAATACTTTTCATAAAAGGGCGAGAGATTTCGCGGTTCCACCTTTCTTTCGTATTGCAGAGAGTAGTAGTCGATTTTGATATTCACCAAAATGCTAGCTAAAAAACTAAATACGCTTAATTTGAGCTATTACGGAGCAAGACCGGCGAGAGTTGTCTACGAAGTTAATCGAGGTTTTATTTTCTCGCAATCTGTCTTTTGGAAAAGACTAGCAAGGCGCACACTTCCTTGCTTTGATTTTTTTGAAAAAAAGAACAATCTAAGCATATAAGTTTTTTAATAAAATGTCAAAAATTATCAACAAAAAGACCCGCGAGTTTATAACAAGCGGGCCACAAAGCTCTTTGTAGGATTAGTTTTAAACTATAACCATTTTTTTCTTCGAAAGAATGTAAGTAAGGAAACAACAGTAAAAAACATCAAGCCGAGAATAAACCAGAAAGTTGTTTTTTCATGGGCAATCGAGAAGGAGTCGAATGGTGCCATTCCAAAAATCCCAACTGTTACTGAAAGTGTAAAAGTTATAAGTGAAATAGCCGTCAAAAAACGCATTGCCTCATTAATCTTATAAGAAACAAGAGCATTGTTAGTTTCTTCAAGTGATTCAATTACTTCTTTGGTATTTTCAAGAGCATTCCAGACCCGGATATTGACACCTATGAGTTCTTGAAAATATTTATTCAAACTATCATCTAACAAGTTATAGTGTTTTTGTACAAGAGATTCAAGGATGCTTCTTTGGGGTTTGAGAGTTCTCCTAAAAGCCAAGATATCCCTTTTCACAACTGAAGTTTCGCATACCATTTCTTTTTCTTTCCCGCTAAATATCTGTTTTTCTATTTCACTTAATTGTTCATTAATATGATCAATCTTTGGGAAACAAGAATCAAGCAATTTTTCTAAAATAAAATAAAGAAGATAAGCAGTTGATTCGGACATCGCTTGATTTTTAACTACCTCATTTTCATTAAACTCTTTAATGATTGCTTTGAGCGGTATGTTATCACCAATGTGGGCTGTAAAGAGATGATCCTTGGTAATTACAATATCCAATTCTCCTGGTGTAGTAACTCTTTTGGAGCGATCAAAGAGGGGGATATGTATCACGACGTATAGACAATTACTGAATTCTTGAGCTCGTGGACGTTGTGATGGGGAAGTAAACTCATCAAGAACAAGTGGGTCTAATTTGAAATTATCTTTCACATATAAAATATCTTGAGGTGTCGGGTCTTGAATATCAATCCAAGTTAACTTATCTCCGCTGATTTTATTCATCATGAATTTATCGTTTATATTTTTCTTATTTTCTCTATTCTAGCAAGAAAGTTCATTATTTCAAAGCTTTATATTTTTGAATAAAATTTCAAATACCCGTACTTGCTAAATATCTAAAAAAGTATTTAATTAAAGCAGTGATATGATGACTAATTTGAATCAAATGAAAAAAGTCTTAATTTTTTTGATAAAACTCTATCAAAAAACTCTCTCAAGAGACACCGGCCTCCTTTCTTATTTTTATAGTGAAAGAACTTGCAGGTTTCATCCCACTTGTTCACAATACACACTGGAAGCTATTAAGCGTTTTGGTTCTCTTAAGGGTTGCTACCTAGGTCTTTCCCGAGTGCTTCGATGCCATCCTTGGAGCGAGGGAGGGATTGACGATGTTCCAGAAAAATGTGAGAATAGAAAGCACAGATAAAAAAACCACTCAACAATAGATGATTGTTAAGAATTAGCCCCAAGATTGAATGTCAGAAGTTATACAACCAAAGACATTAAAAGAATTGATCTCTCTGAGAAAAATTCCATATAGTAGTAAGAGGATCGAGCGAATCTCGAAAGCTTATGCGATGGCCAAAAAAGCACATCAAGGACAAAAGAGAAAGTCAGGGGAAGACTATTTTGTCCATTGTGTGGAAACTGCTGCAACATTAGTTAAAATGGGTCTTGGTTCAATCACGATTAGCGCGGCATTATTACATGATGTTCCAGAAGATACAGAGATTAAACTCGAGGAAATTGAAAAGGAGTTCGGAAAAGAGGTCGCTTTCATTGTTGAGGGTGTGACAAAGTTGGGGCATGTTAGGTTAAAAGGAAGTATTGAAGAGTATTATTTGGACAACCTGCGAAAGATGTTTATGGCAATGGCGGCTGATATACGAGTGATTCTAATCAAACTCGCCGATAGATTGCATAACATGAGGACACTAGAAGCGTTACCTGAGAATAAACGATTTAGAATTGCAAAAGAAACAATGGAAATTTTCGTTCCAATTGCAAACCGTTTCGGTATCGGTGAGGTTAAGGGAGAGTTGGAAGATTTGGCATTTAAATATATAGAGCCTGAAAAATACAAACACATAGTTGAGTTAGAAACAGAGGCGTATAAGCTGCGTTCACAGTACGTGAAATCTGCAATCAGGGAATTAAAGGAGGAACTGAAAACGTCAGGGATAAAATTAATTGATGTTCATGGCCGAGCAAAGAGATATTTCCGACTGTATAAAAAGTTGGAGAAATATGACATGAATGTTGATAAGGTGTATGACTTAGTTGCAATTAGATTGGTTGTAACAACAGTTGCTTCTTGTTATGAAACCTTAGGAATTGTACACAAAAAGTATAAACCGCTTATTGGTAGAATTAAAGATTACATTTCTTTGCCAAAGCCAAATGGATATAAGTCGATTCACACGACGGTTTTTGGACCCGAAGGGAAAATTTTGGAAATTCAAATTAGAACAGAAAGAATGCACGACGAAGCCGAATTCGGGATTGCTGCTCATTGGATATATACACAGGGCAGAACATGGAAAGATATAATGTTCAGAAGAGAACCAAGGGCCGCGGAAGTACCCGAGAAAGAGCTTGAGTGGGTGCAACAGCTAAAACAGTGGCATACTGAGACGGGGGGGCAAACAGATGAATTCTGGCGCTCAATTAAAATTGATTTTTTCAAAAATCATATTTTTGCCTTTACTCCCAGTGGAGATGTAATTGAATTGCCAGAAGGTGCAACACCAATTGATTTTGCTTATCGAATTCATTCAGAAGTAGGTGACAGAGCAATGGGAGCAAAAGCTAACGGAAAAATGGTCTCTCTGGACTACATTATTCATAACGGTGATTTAATTGATGTTGTGACGTCTAAAGATAAGAAATTACCAAGTCGTGATTGGTTGAGATTCGTAAAAACAGCGCATGCTCAGGCCAAGATAAAAAACACATTAAGAAAGGGCGGAGTGAGAGTGGTTGGCTCAAAATAACTTGATTGACAGAGACCCTTTTTTATGTAAGAATGGAACTAAGTTGGTTCATGAGGCAACTGATATATTTTTTGATCGCGGGGTGGAGCAGCTTGGTAGCTCGACTGGCTCATAACCAGTAGGTCATCGGTTCAAATCCGGTCCCCGCAACAAGATTTAATTTTCAATTTTCAATCCCCAGTTTTCAATTCGTAAACAAGTTGAAAATTGTTAAAGAAAATTGATTTTTTTATGTAATTTAATGATTTGGCGGCGTAGCTCAGTTGGTTAGAGCGTGGGACTCATAAGCCCGAGGTCAGAGGTTCAAATCCTCTCGCCGCTACAAAGAGAAAATTCGAGAAAGTGTTCTGATGTTCTTGTTTTTACAAATACAAAAAAATAAAAAGTACGTCCCAATAATTTAAAATGTTTTATTATGAAGATAGGTTTCGATATTCGAACTGTAGGGAAAAATCGAACAGGTGACGAAACTGTAACTATACAGTTGATGAATAATCTTTTGGAAATTGATAAAAAAGATGAATTTTTGTTATTCACAGATGAAAGTGACCAAACAGTTTTGAAGGAAATCGAGAAAAAATTCTATCGAGATAAAAAGAAAAAAAAGAAGTTCGAAATTTTTTCAATTTTGCCTTCAAAAAAAGCTTTTTGGACATTCTGGTCTTTGCCGAAGTTTATAAAAAAAACAACTATCAATATATTGCACGTGCAATACATCACACCTTTGTGGATTCCAAAAAAAACCAAACTAGTAACAACAATTCATGATATCTCCTTTGCAAGATATCCAAACTTTATTGCAAAAAAGGATCTATTTCTCTTAAAGACTTTCATTCCATTGTCCTTAAGAAGAGCAGACAAAATCATTACTGTTTCAGAATTCACTAAACAGGAAATTATCGATGTTTACAGAATTGATGAACAAAAAATTGAAGTTGTACATAATGGTGGTGCGACAGAAGAGTTTTTCAAAAAAAGAGTAGAGACGGAAATTATTCAATTCAAAGAGAAAAATAATCTTCCAGAAGATTTTATTCTATACATTGGAACGTTGCAGCCAAGGAAAAACATTCCTTTTCTTTTGCAAAATTTTGTTAAATTTAAACAGAAATTTGCTGCAGATAGAAAAGTTGCAAGAATGAATTTAGTGTTAGCAGGAAATAAGAGTGGTCACAACTACGACAAATCAATCGACTCTGAGATGACTGAAATAGAAAGAAGGTTTCCTCAAATTGCCAAGCAGATAATTTTCACAGGCTTTATTGATGGCAAGGATTTACCATTGTATTACAAGTCAGCTACAGTGGTTTGTATTTGTTCTAACTATGAAGGTTTTGGGTTGCCAGCAATTGAAGCAATGGCAAGTGAAACTCCTGTTCTGTCAACAAACGCATCCTGTATGCCAGAAATTTGCCTTGACGCTGCCATGTTTTATAAACAAAGTGACCCAGAGGATTTTATTGAAAAATTGTTTCAAATAATAAATGATAAAGATTGTGCAGAAAGATTAATTGAAAAGGGGAATAGAAGAGCCCGGCAGTTTAGTTGGAAGGAATCAGCAAAACAAACTATTAAAGTCTATAATCAATTTAAATAAAAAATAAAGTACAATCAAAATCCTTGAAATTTGACTACAGAAAGTGTATATTTGATATGTTAAAGCTAAAAATTACAAAACCAAGTAACATAGTGATAAAACAATAAATTAAAGTTCCTAGATATGAGTATATTTTCAAACAAAAAGAAAAAGAAGCAGACTGGATTCAGAGTTCATGGAAATGAAAAAATAAGCTTTTACCAAAAGAAAACCTTTTGGTTTTTTACCGTTTTTATTTTTGCTATTATTGTCGCTGGAGGAGGATTTTTGTATAAATCCGGTAGTATTTTGAGTAAGATGTCTGGTGGTAAAGAGTCTGTTTTTGGAAGTCTTTTAGGTGTTGCATCAGGAGAAGAGATTAAACAAGAAGGCGATGGAAGAACAAATATTTTGCTTTTAGGGATGAGAGGAACAGAAATCTTAGGAGGAGACTTATTGGCGGATGTCATTATGGTGGTTTCTTTAAAGAAAGATGAGGATAAAATTGCCTTAGTTTCGATACCAAGAGATTTATATGTAAAAATTCCTGGAAGCACTGATTCATCAAAAATTAATGCTATCCATGCGTATGGTGAACAAGCAGGCAAAAAAGAAGGCATCTCCCAAATGAAAAAAGCAGTCGGAGAAATAACTGGAATGAATATTCATTATGCTACTACAATTGATTTTGTTGGATTCAGAAAGCTAATCGACGCAGTGGACGGCGTTGACGTTACACTGGAAACTCCTTTCTATGAAGTTTCCCAGTTTGTTAAAGGGAATGAGTGTGGCGGAGAGTTTACGTTGCCTGCCGGAAAAAATCATTTAACTGGTGAAACAGCCCTTTGCTACGTTAGGGCCAGGGAGAATACTTCTGATTTTGATCGCGCAAAAAGGCAACAAGTTGTTTTGCAATCTTTGAAAAGTAGATTAATTTCGCTTGGAACATTGACTGACTTTGGAAGGGTGAGTAATATTCTTGATGCAATTGGAGATAATGTGAGAACTGATATGCCAGCTGGTGAAATGAGGGGTTTTTTTGATGAATATGTGGGAATGCAAAATGCTGAAATTTACCAGAGAGTTTTGGAAAATACAGAAGAGGGCCTTCTGAGGGTCCCAGAAGATATTCATGGAGCAGGATATGTTCTTGTCCCAAGAGCTGGAAACTATGATTATTCAAAGATACATGAAATTTGCAAGAACATTTTTGTCGTTGCAAGACAGAGCGATGTTGATCCTGTGAATCAATATGCCAAGCCACAAAGAAAAATTAGAACAATTCCCATCAAAGTTATCGGAGAATTAGAAGCCTCGAGTAAATATAAAGCAAAAGCAACCCAAAAAATATTCCAGATAAAAATCGAAGGGAATTATGCAGGGAACCAGATTACGATCGATCTTAGTAAGCTGCCAAAGGCAAAAGACGAAGGTACTGTGAATGTAAAAATTGAAGACCTGAGTATACCAGAAGGCACGAAGGTTATTTCTCACATGCCAACAAAAACTGTCGTAAAGATAAAAATAGAGAAATAAGGACAACCTAATTTATGCAGAGAACAAATCCCAAGCTATCAATTATTATCACTTCATATCAAAACCCAGAGTTATTAAGACTTTGTTTGGAGTCAATAAAGAAAAATGCCAAAGATTTGGAGTATGAAACAATTGTTGCTGACAGTAGCACAGGCGAACAAACATATGATCTCTTTAAAGAGGACTTTAAAGAGACCCTTTTTATTCCTAATCAGAAAAACAAAGGCTTTGGTGGGTTAGTTAATCAGGGGCTCAAAAAGGCAAAAGGAGATTTTTTGTTTATTATCAATGCTGATATTATAATCAAAGATAATGCTATTAAAAAACTACTTGAGTTTATCGAAAAAGACGATACAGTCGGCATTGTAGCTCCAAAGTTGATTAATTTTGATAATTCTGTGCAACAGTCTTGTTTTAGATTGTATTCTCTACTGACAATTATCTACAGAAGAACATTTCTTGGAAGAATGAGTTTTGCAAAAAAACATCTAGCTAATTTTTTGATGAAAAAAGAGCAAAAACTAGGGAACATTTTTGATGCTGATTGGGTAATGGGCAGTGCTATGATGACGAGAAGAAAAGCCGTTGACAAAATTGGCCCTTACGATAAAAGATATTTCATGTATTTCGAGGACGTAGATTGGTGTAGGCGTTTTTGGGAGAGTGGCTATAGGGTGGTTTATAATCCGAAGGTAAAAGTTTTTCATTATCATGGAAGGGCTAGCGCAAGTAGAAATGCTTTTAGTTCAGTTTTATTTAATAAATACACAAGAGCTCATATTAGCAGTTCAATAAAATATTTCATTAAGTTTGCGGGAAAGAAAAATCCACACATTGAATTTAATCAAGGAAATTAGAAAAAATGAAAAAAGAAAACCAAGGTTATCGAGAAGAAACACAAGAACAACAAGGCGTTGAAAGTACTGATAGCGACAATCAAGTAGAGGAGAACTTACTAGATAACTCTAATGGGGAAAGCCTTATCTCAATAAGTAAAAAAACAACCAAAAAAAATAACATTGGGATGATTGTTTTGCTTTTGTTCGTTTTTGCTGTTGGTTTTATGTGGGGAGGAAAAACTTTTGAAAAAAAGAGTCTTTCAAACAGACTCTCAAGTTTTATTAAGCCCTCAGGTAGTAGTGTAAATATTTTCGACAAGGGAAAACCTGAAGATGTTGACTTTTCTGTTTTTTGGGAAGCATGGAGACAAATGGATGATAAGTTTGTTGACGTTGATGAGCTAGATTCCCAAGAAAGAGTCTTCGGCGCTATTAAGGGAATGGTGTCAGCAGCAGGTGATCCGTATTCAGCATATATGAATCCGGAGGAAACTCAGGATTTTAACACTGATATGGGCGGTAGCTTTGAAGGAATCGGTGCGGAATTAGGAATGAAAAAAGGAATGCTAACAGTAATTGCCCCCCTGGAGGGAATGCCTGCAGAAAAAGCTGGTTTGCGAGCAGGAGATGTAATCGTGAAAATTTTTGACGAGATGACTCTTGATATGACCGTTGATGATGCAGTAAAAAGAATTCGTGGTGAAAAGGGTACAGAGGTTAAATTGACAGTTGCCAGAGAAGAAACAGGAGAAACTTTGGAAATCGCAATTATTCGTGGGAAGATAGAATTACAGAGCGTAAAGTATGAGAAAAAGGATGAAGGAATCGGATATATTAAGATTTCAAAATTTCTTGAAAATACGGGTGGGAAATTTGACAAAGCAATTATAACAGCTATAAACGATAATGTTGATGGTTTAATAATAGATGTAAGAAATAATCCTGGAGGATTCTTGAATGTTGCAATTGATATGACTTCAACGTTTATTAAGAAAGGCGATGTTGTGGTTTGGGAAAGAGGAAGAGACGGCAAAAAAACTCCCTTTAGAGCATTGGGAAAAAGTGATAAGCTGCTTGATTTGCCAATAGTTGTACTAATGAATGGTGGTAGCGCAAGTGCTTCGGAGATTATGGCAGGAGCATTAAGGGATCTTAGGAATATTAAATTAGTCGGAGAAAAAAGTTTTGGGAAAGGTTCTGTTCAACAATTGCAAGGGCTTACCGACAAATCAAGCATGAGAATCACTATTGCGAAATGGTTAACTCCAAATGGAGATTCTATTCATGAGGTTGGATTGGAACCAGATATCGAAGTGAAGATGTCCATTGATGATTATAAGGAAGAGAGAGATCCTCAGCTTACAAGAGCGCTGGAGGAACTGAAAACGGAGATAAGTAACTAAGCGGAATGCAAAAAAAAATTGTAACAATCGGAGGAGGAACGGGAAGCTTTGTTTTATTATCTGGACTAAGAGAACTTGCCTTTGATATCAGTGCTATTGTTTCTATGGCTGATGATGGTGGGTCTACTGGTCGTTTGCGTGATGAATTGGGTGTTTTGCCGCCAGGAGACATTAGGCAGTGTTTAGTCGCTTTAAGTGAACAGCCATTAATTTGGCGTGATTTGTTTAATTATCGTTTTGAAACGGGAGATTTAAAAGGACATGCAGTGGGAAATATTTTTCTTTCCGGCTTGGAGAAAATGAAAGGTGATTTCTCTGAAGGTCTTGATGTAGCAATGAAAGCGTTAAATGTACACGGGAAAGTTATCCCTGTAACAAAGGATAATGTAAATTTACATCTAGCACTTAACAACGGAAAGGTACTGACTGGAGAAGCCGAAATAAATAAAAATAACAGCATCGAGAGGATTGGTTTTGAGCAGATATATCTAGAACCACGTGCTCAAGCAAATCAAGACGCGATTAAGGCTATCATGAAGGCAGACGTTGTTGTGGTAGGGCCAGGAAATCATTATTGCAGCATAGTTCCAAATTTATTAATAGATGAAATTTCAAGAGCTATAGCCAAGACAAAAGCTAAAGTTGTTTATGTGGCAAATCTCGTAAATAAAAAAGGTCATACGGAAAATTTTTCATTGAATGATTATATTGATTCAATCAATAGTTTTATTGGTAAAGAGAGAGTTGATTTTGCAATTTTTAATGTGCAAAAACCTTCCATTGAACTGAAGAAAAGGTACGAAAAAAGAGGTGAAGAGATCCTAAAACTCAAGAAAGCTGTCAAAGGAAAGGAGGAAAGGCATAAAGTGATCACAGCCAACCTACTTGGTAAAGAAGAGGAATATAGCAAAGCTGATAAAATTTCGCACGTTAGATCTCTGATTAGGCACGATCATAAAAAATTAGCAAGAGTCATTGAAAATATTGCTAACCTCAAGGATTGATTAATAAAATCACTAGGAATATTGACGGAAACATCTTTTTGGGCTATGCTCAATTTTGTAGTTTATATTTTTGCACCATTAGCTCAGTTGGTAGAGCAGTCGCCTCTTAAGCGAACGGTCGGGAGTTCAAATCTCTCATGGTGCACAGTTTTGATAATCATATTGCGCTTGTAGCTCAATTGGATAGAGTACTTGACTTCGGATCAAGGGGTTGCAGGTTCGAGTCCTGCCAGGCGCACGAAAGAAAACACGAGAATTTTATCTCGTGTTTTTTGTTCCCTGGTGCTATAATTAAGTTCAGTATAACAAGTATAGTAAAAAATATGAAAATTTTATTTTTTGAAACGAAAAAAGAGTCCCAGGCTTTTTTTGAAGATAAACTGTCTGAGCACGAAACTATTTTTTTTAAAGAAACTGTCCAAGAAGCAAATATAAAAGAAGATGATCTAAGTGCAGAAGTGCTTTCAGTTTTTATTTATTCACAATTAACGAAAGATGTCTTGGCAAAATTTAAAAATTTAAAAATTATTGCAACTCGATCAACTGGCTTTGATCACATAGATATTAAGGAGTGCCAAGAAAGAGGAATAAGCGTTTTAAACGTGCCTTTCTATGGTGAAAATACAGTTGCTGAGCATACATTCGCCCTAATTCTTTCGCTTTCTCGTAATGTACATAAGTCATATCTAAGAGGAAAGAGAAATGATTTCTCAATTACCGGGCTACAAGGCTTTGACCTTAGAGGGAAAACATTAGGAGTAGTCGGTGTCGGGCATATAGGAAAACATATAATCAAAATCGCAAAAGGTTTTGGGATGAAAGTGATTGCCTTTGATAAATTTCGAGACGAAATGTTGGCCGAAGTTTTGAATTTTGAATATACAAACGAGTTAGATGATCTATTGGGGAGCTCGGATATTGTTTCTCTAAGTCTTCCTTTGAATAAAAAAACTCAACATTTAATGAATGAAGAGCGTTTTAGTAAAATGAAAAAAGGGGCAATACTAATCAATACTAGCAGAGGAGGGCTTGTAGACACAGAGGCTCTGTATAAAGCGCTAAGCGAAAATAGGATTGCTGGAGCGGGATTAGACGTGATAGAAGGAGAGGAATCTATTCAGGAAGAGAAAGAGTTATTATCATCTGAACGTAATAGCGAGAAGTTGAGAGAAGTTTTTCGAGACAAGGCTATTTTCGAAATGGAGAATGTTGTTTTTACACCCCATAATGCTTTTAACAGTGCAGAGGCAATTGAAAGGATCTTCTCGACAACTGTTGAGAATATTAAGGGATTTGAAGCTGGGAAGCAAAAAAACGTCATAAGCTAACCCAGGGTTTTGTAAAAAGAGAAAGTCCCGTCTCCGTAATAGAAGATGGGACTTTTTTAGTTCATATAGACCTTCGAAAGATCTATTTATGCTTTAGATTTCTTTGGGTGGCACTTCACACAGCTTGTTGGTGCGGGGCCTTTCCCTTTGGGATCACCCTTTCTAATATTAAACTCTTTGTGGCATCCAATGCAGTTGGCATGGAGAGCTTCTTTGTGATACTTCACGATTTTTTCTGATTTACTGAGTTTTTCGCCTTTAACCTTTTTAGTCTCTTTGTGGCAGGTGGAACATTTTTCAGCAGAGTCTCCAATTACCAGAAACAAGGGTTGCCCCTCCGCGTCATGATGGCATTTATCGCAAGTAGCTTGATAATCCTGAGCGTGTTTTGCGTGAGTAAAAGTCACAAGTCCTTTGGCATGTCTCTTATAATCTGGATTATTCATTTTCCAACTCGGAAGAAGTAGACCTTTCTGAGGGATTGTTGTGGCCGAATTGCTATTCGCGATGGATGGTTGATTAAAAAGCAGAATCAATGCCAGTGCTACAAGTAGCCCGATTAGGGTAAAAGTAATTCCTTTTTTCATGGTTTACCTCCTTGATAAGCGTCTTTACGCTTTTTAAAATGTTTAAGAAGAATAAAATTCCCATTGCAGAAGCACGTTCTTGGGAAAGTACTATAATTTTATTATGTAGTGAAGAGGGCTTTTTGTCAAGCTTAGGAGGTATTTAAAGGTTTTATCAAAAGAAAGTGATACAAGTATTATAATGAGTATTGCCAATTTCACTATTTGTGATATAATTCTTTCTGTGATAGACCTTTTTGTTTATCCAAAAAACATGGCGACTATAGTTCAATGGTAGAACGACGGTTTGTGGTACCGCTAATGAGGGTTCAATTCCCTCTAGTCGCCCATAGCAACAAAACAAAAACTAAAAAAGTTACAAGAAAACCTAAGAAAGGATTATCGGAATTAAAAATGAAAAATTTGGTTTGTCTTGATTTTTGCTTTATGGTAAAATTATCATAGAAATTCAAAAAATAAAATTTAAATAAAAATAAAAATGTCTTCAAAGAAAGATAAAAAGGTTTTGCCGGAAGGCGTTGTTATCGCAATTGGGATTGTTTTTATTTTTTTATTCTTTACAACAACAACCTTAACTTTAACGCAAGTAAGGAATAAGAGCGCCCAGCACGAAAAAATGCTTGAAAATGCAAAGAACGAAAAGATTTTACGTTTAGGGGTAGCAAGGAAAGAAAAGTTGCAAATGAAAGAGAGAATGCTCAATGAAAAGAAGGGCGTCCTCCTTTCTTTTTCCGATAAGGAAATTGTTGTGGAAATCGGAAAACCAAAAGAAGAAGGGGAGAGTGAAATTTTGTCCTATAAAATAACAGATAATACAATTGTAATTTTGACAAGTAAAGAAAGTTATGGAAAAGAGGGAAGTGATGATATGGTTGGTAATGTGGAAAATTTAACAGAAGGAGCTACGATTTCGATAAGAGAAGGCGATGGAGAGTTGAAAAAAACTAATGCAAAAATTATTCGTATTTTTGAGTAAAAATACGCTAAGTAAATAAAAAAACAAGACTTGCGAGTCTTGTTTTTTTATTTGGGAATTACTGCGCCAGTTTAGAGTTTAGATATGCAATTGACCCTTGAAGCCCACCCAGATCACCAAGTTGAGACCCTTGTATTTTTGGAAGCTGGGGATAAATAGTGAGATATTTTTGAAGATATTTTTCAACCAAAGGAATAGATATTTTGTGCATCACGGAACCACCAAGAATGAAGGTATCCAGTGACCAATGAACTGCAGAGTTTGTTAATCCGATAGCTAGATATCGTGCAATGTCGTCCCAAAAAGCCTCATCGTTAATTTCCTCGGGTAATTTACCAGTTCTTTCTTCTATATAGTTTCCTCCGATTAGATCCTCCAATCTTCCTGGTTTTTCACAGCCAGGGCAGAGTGTTTGCAGAGGGTCGATAATTTGGTTACCTGGTTCAAAACCCATAGTATTGGATGATATCTCTCCATGGTCTATAAGTGAACCACCAACACCAGAGCTTATCGTATAATAAGCGATGATTTTATTTTTATAATCGTCTATTTGAGCAGCTTCCGCTAAGCCAATAACCTCTGTGTCATTTTCTAAGAATACAGTCGCTTGTAGCTCAGTTTCAAGAGCACTACGCAGAGGTTCGCCAGCCCAGCTAGAGAGAGATTTGTTGATAGTTGCATATGAAGTGACAACTCCAGTCTTGTTTTTATTCAAAGGCGCACCAATCCCTCCAGCAATTGCTGTAATTTTTTGGCCGCCAGAAAGACCACGAGCTGCTGAAACAATCATTTCAACGCCCTCCGAGAAGTTACCTGGAGTACTAAAAACCTTGTAATCCGAGATAGTTTTCTTGTCAGTGGAAACAGCAACTCTAATTTTAGTTCCTCCAATGTCGAATACAAAATACATGTGTTTATTTTTAAAACTTAAAGATTGTGTTCTTTTTTATACACCTTCCATTGTTTATTTGACCAATTATCTGGTTTTATCTTCAAGACTTCTGTTTCATGATATTTATCAGGGTTATCATAGACGCTTTTGAAAGTATCTTCAAAGACGAGCTCCCCATTCTGGTCTCTAACAACTTGCTTGAGGGTTACCTTTAAACCACCGTCCGGTGTCCGTGCGGTTACTCTTGGTCCTTCCATTTTCACTTCTCTCCCATCTGATTCACCAAATACATCAAAAATTAATTTACTACCTACTATAGAGGTTTGAAAAATTATATACCCAGGAGTATTATTGATGAATCTCAAGTCTGGTTTTGGTAGATATATTGTGGCATCAGTTCCTTGAGGACTATAATACTGAACGGGGTAGGCATGATTTCTACGCTCCGTGATTTTGAAGCCCGTATTTAAAGCTGCTCGAAAGACTGTTGTAGAGACTTGGCAAATGCCACCACCATACTCAGGAATTGTTTTATTATCCTTAATAACAAGCTCCTCCTTGTAGCCAGTTTCTTTCTCAACTGGTCCTAGAATTTCCACGAAAGAAAATTCTTGCCCGGGTTCCAATAGAAGCCCATTAAATCTATCGACTGCCACGTTAATATTATGAATCCTATTCCTAGGTGACCCTCTGAAATTTGACTCACCATGTCCAATTTGTTCTTTCACATTCAATCTCTCAAGCGTCTTTTGAGAGATTTTCGCTTCATCCTCCTTAGTTGGTAGATGAAGAATAATTTTTTCTTCCGATTGGCTCAATGCCGTTAATATAATAGAGACAGTTTTTTCCTCATCAAGAGAGAACCCTGATTTAGCAGGAGAAATAATCTCTATTTTTCTTTGTAGTGTTCTGTCGTCTCCATCCTTGTTCTCAGTAGTTACTATTTTCAGTTTAGCATTTTTTGGAGCAGAGACAATTTCTTCACTTAATGTTGACACAAAGCTATTAATTCTTGGAGCGTCAATTTTCAATAAAGCACCTTTTTTGAGGTGACCGACAGAACTTGTGGTGTTAATTAAATTGCAAATAGAGGAATATTCTCTGAGTGGGGAATTGTTAATATTTGAAACTCCGTCTGCCTGATCCAGACACAGAGAACTTTTTTCAATTTCAGAGGAATAACTAGCATCGAAAGAGAAGTTAGTCTCTTTGTTGAAAAAATCTTTTGGACTAAATTCAAAAGCTTTTTCTTGGAATTGCAAAACAATCTTTTTTGCTAAATATGCTTGCAAGGAAGTATTATTTGAAAAACGCAATTCTTGAGTTTTCAAAAAAAGACTTCCCCTTGTTTGTTCCTTTGCAATACAAGTACTTGTACTTGCCAAAAAAAGAATAGGCAGAGAGACTAGTATAAATATTTTTTCAAAAGTGTAATTCATATACTTAGGATAGCTTAAGTTGAGTATTTTTCAAGTCCTGTGAAGATATGGATTAAAAAATAGTTTTTGTGAGAGAATGAAACCGTAAGGCAATAAAATAAAAACCAGCTCACTCGCTGGTTTTTATTATAGAAAGTTCAAAATAAATATTTAGAAACCGCGAACTTGAATTTTCCGTGTCTTTGTTGTATCAGCTTTTGGTAATTTTAATGTTAGAATACCATTTTTCATTGTAGCTTCTGCTTTGTCGGAGATGATTTCCACTGGGAGAATAACACTTCTTGAAAACGGCCCCCAGTAACACTCTTGATAGTAATAGTTGTCAACGGAAATTTCTTCATCTTGCTGCCTTTCTCCCCTGATTGTAACCATATCATTATTAATGTTTACATCAAGGTTTTCAGGTTTTACACCAGCGATTGTTGATTTGATGACAATATCGTCATTTGTTTGATACACGTCGATTGTCAGTTGACCTTCTGACTCGATTGGTTGCTCAAATTCTTGTTGTGGTTGTTGCATAGTTTCGTTTTGAATATATTGTTGAATTTCTTGTTCCTCTTGGGGTTCTTCCTGAGCTTGTTCAGGGAATTCATACATGTCGCTTTCTTGTGATTCAAACTGTGTCACAAAACCCCCTTCTGGTGATTCTTGTAACTCCAATTCCTCCAACTGATCTTCATCCGTAATTTTCTTTATACCCGTCAGTTTTTCAAAAAAGGATTTCTTTTGTTTTGTCATCTGCTACTTTTATTTTTTATGCTCCTTTTATTCCTAAGATTTAGATAATCTTAACTATAGTCACATTGTAACATATATGTATAAAAACTGCCAAGAGGAAAAACATCAGAGCATACACTCTCGAAACGTGTTTATTGAGGATATTTATTGCAAAAGTAAGAAGGATGGCAGAAGTTATATGAATGATCATTGGGAAAAAAGCTTTCATCTCTAAAGGAAAGTTCGTTCCTCCGAAAAGAACAAGAGAAAGCTCAAAAAAGCCAAAGCCTAGTCCTAAAAACACAGGAAACAAGAAAAGCCTTGAGCTTTTGCGAAACGCATTCAATGAATGCGTTGATAGAATGAAATACAGAAGCGAAAATTTAACAACTTCCTCCAGTAAGGCTAGAAAAGAGATGCTAAAAATGCTTTCATTGCTGGCAATTTTCTGGGGAAGCAAAATCATTATTATCAGCGACAGAAAACTTGAAATGACTCCAAAAACAAAAAAGATTAGAATCGTTTGTAGTGTTTTGTTTTTCACTTTTTGTTTTGTAATTTTAAAACTTTTGATTTTTAGGAAAGTTGTTGCAATAAAGCCTTTGTTTTGGATAGTTTGCTTTTTGTTGACGCAGCCTTTTTCTCTTCTCTTGCAATAACTTCCGCAGGAGCATTTTTGGTAAATGCTTGATTTTTAAGCTTTCTTTCAATTGAAGCTAGATATTCTTCAGCTTGTTCAAGCTCATTCTCGAGGCGAAGTTTTTCTTTTTTACTATCAATTAAACTTCCAAGCGGAAGATAGATTTCAATCTCTCCCACTGTTAGAGGAACGGCATTTTTCAAGCACTCTCCTTTTTCTGTAATGGTTAGCTTTTCAATTCCGGTTTTAAGCTTTTTAATAAGATGTTCTTGCGAACGAATGAATTCAGTTTGCTCCCCGGCATAAATCACAACCTCAATCTTTTTGTCTGGTGCAACTTTATGCGCAGCACGAACATTTCTGATTCCCTTAATAATTTCAATTATTTCACCAAAAAGCGAAGCTTCTTTAGAGTGCCCAAGAAGTTCACGGTATTTCTTTGAAGAAGGCCATTTTTCAGTTAATAGCAAGGAATCATTGAAGTTGCTCCAAATAGTTTCTGTTATAAAAGGAGCAAAGGGGTGCCAAAGTTTCAAAAGGTCGCTAAGAATAAGAGTTAGAACCTTCTTTTTTTCAGTGCTATGGTCATATTTTGTAATCTCTAAATACCAATCCGCAAAGTCATTTCGGGAAAATTCTCGCAAATATTCAGCAGCTTTTGAAAAACGATAACCCTCAAGATCTTTTTTGATCTCATCAATTAAGTCTTGTACTTTTACTATTATTGCTTGATCAGCAGCTGTTAGATTTTCTTTTTTGATCTCACTTTTATCTATGCCAATCGTTTGGATGATGTATCTTGAAATATTCCAGAGCTTATTTACCATATTTCGTAGCCCTTCGATTTTTTCCTCGGAAAGTTTCATATCATTTCCTGGAGTAGAACCAATAATAAGAGAAAGCCTAGTTGCATCAGTTCCGTATTTATCAATCATGTCGAGCGGATCAATCACATTTCCTTTCGATTTTGACATTTTTTTACCCTTTTCATCCAACACAAGTCCATGAAGATATACATTTTTAAAAGGAATATCGTTTATTGCATAGGTTGTCATAATAATCATGCGAGCCACCCAGAAAAACAAGATATCATAACCAGTCTCCAGAACAGCAGTGGGATGGAAATTCCTAAAATCTTCGGAATCAATATATAATTTCCCATCTTTAATAGAAATTTGTTCTGGTTTGTTTGCAAGAGTAGAAAAAGTCCACATTCCAGAAGAAAACCAGGTATCAAGAGTGTCTTCATCCTGAACCCATCCTTCTCCTTTTGGTGCTTCGACTCCTACAAAAATCTCCTCGTCTTTGTACCAAACAGGAACTCTATGTCCATACCAAATTTGCCTTGAAACACACCAATCGCGCAGATTGTCCATCCAATGGAAATAATTTTTCTCAAAACGGCTTGGAATGATATTAATCTTTTCTTTCTTAAAAACCCCTTTTTTCACAGCATCAACACAAGTTTCCTTAATTGATTTACCTAACAATTTGTCAGTTTTTTTATTTACATCAATAAACCATTGCAAGGAGGGGAGTGGTTCAATCACAGTATCACAACGATAACAAAGGGATAATTTATGCTTATAGTCTTCCTCGATATGATCGATAAGACCCATTTCTTGCATATCTTCAACAATTGCTTCTCGAGCTTCAAGGGTTGTCATCCCAGCATATTTTCCACAATTATCCATCATCTTACCGTCTTCATTGATAATCTTTTTTGTTGGAATTCCATGACGTGTCGCCATTTCGCTATCAATAAGACTGTGAGCAGGGGTCACTTTAACTACTCCTGAGCCAAACTCCATATCAACTGAGCGGTCCGCAATTACCTTCACCATAAATTTTCCAAGGACGCCTTGAATTTCATAATCTTTGCCAACCATCTCTTTGTAGCGTTTGTCACTAGGGTGAACAGCAACGGCGGTGTCACCAAGCTTTGTTTCTGGACGGGCTGTGGCAAGCACAAAAGGACCGTATTTAAGCCAATAAAGTTTCCCTGTCACCTCTTCATACTCAACTTCATCATCAGCTAAGGTACTATGGCAACGCGGACACCAATTCACCACACGCTCACCACGATAAACCAAGCCATCTTCATACATCAATTTAAAGACAGAATTCACAGCCTTATTTCTGGTTTTATCTAAGGTAAAGGCTTCACGTGACCAATCGCAAGAGGAGCCGATTTTTTTAATCTGATTTTCGATTGTGTCATGAGATTTTTGCGCAAATTCATCAACTTTTTTCAAAAATTCCTCACGTCCCAATGAATGTCTGGTCAAACCATCTTCTTTGATGATTTTCTCAACCTTTGTTTGTGTCGCAATCGCTGCATGATCAGTTCCGGGGAGCCAAAGAGTCCTAAAACCATCCATTCTATGGAAGCGAATCATGATATCTTCATATGCTAACATGCCCGCATGTCCCATATGCAGAGTCCCAGTTACATTTGGCGGCGGCATTACAATGCAATAATCACCTTTTCGAGATTCTAAATTATCAGAATTAAAGGCACCTGAATGTTCCCATTTTTTGTAAACTGCATCCTCATATGCTTTTGGAATATAGGCTTTTGCAAGTTTTTCGATATTTTCTTTTGACATTATTTAGATGAAATTAAGTCCAGTTATGATATTTTTATCGTTATTTTTCTACTTTAGTAATCTTAGCCGATGAGTGAAAAAACGCAAGACAAACCCAGAAAATAAGCACTCCCTGAGGCAATGTCCAGAAATAGTGATCAGCAAAACCAAGTATTAAAAAAGCAAAAAAACATAAAATGAAAGGGTTGTGAAGTCTTCCGAAGAAGCCTTCTTGAAAAAATTGTGTTAAATGAACAATTAGGCAAAGAAAAAGCACTAAACCAATAAGTCCGATTTCACTAGCAATCAAAAGATAGATGTTATGTACTGGCTGTTGCTCCCATTTTTGTATGTTTTCAGGACTTCTTTCTTTTTGAAAAATAACAAAACCCCCCATTCCTACGCCAGTTAGAGGAGCAGAAGAGATTATCGAGGTGGCAGTTTTTGTATACTCAGAGCGTAGATCGATAGAATTGTCATTCTCGCAGTGATCGAAGCAAATTCGAGGAGATAACATGTTGTAAGAGACGAAAAGTAGTGAAAACGCCAAAAGAATTCCAAAAGCACCTTGTAGAAGTCTAGGTATGTGGAAATGTTCACAAATTTGCTTAAAAACACGAACAAAGCTTCTTTTGTGAGCAATTAAAAGGATTGTTATGAAAATAACAAGAGCAATAACGACTGAGCGTGAATATGAGAGTATAATCCCTGCTGCAAGAATAGCCAAAGAACTAGGGATAAATATATTTAAAAGCTTAGATTTTTTTGAAAAATTGACGTACAAAAGAAGCCAAACCCCTGCTGCAAGGGCAAGAAGTAAGAAAGCTGCAAAAATATTGGGATGAGGGAATGTTCCATATGCTCGAATAATCTTTGTTCCTGCTATTTCAAACTTAGCAACTCCTAAGATCGAGGTTGAAATTTCGCTCTCCCCAAGAAATTTGAGACCAATTGATTTTTGGAAAACAAACTGAACAATCCCTAAAAGTGCTTGAAAAACACCCGAAACGAGTAACGCAGAGGACGCGTAGATGAAAGTTCTTCTTTTGTAATCAAGCGCTTTGCGAAGCAGAAAAAACGCTAAAATCCCCAGAAATAGGCGAGTTGTAACATAAAAAGCAATTTGAGGGTTAGTTGCTAAGAAGATGGAGATTAAAATCCAAAAAACAAACAAAAAGAAGGATTTTTTAAGCAAAAAATCAAGTTTAATTTTTTCCAAATAACGATCCTTGGATGGGAAAATAACTAGAACAAGAGAGAGAAATAATAGAAAAAGAACAATATCAAAAGGAAAGAGAGACCAGGATAAATTTTCTCGAAAGCCCTCAATATTGCTTATTTGCTCAAAATTAAAGATCTTCCTTACATTAAAAGGGAGTATGGTTAGGAAAAATAGCGCAAAACAAAGTGGTGCTCGCGTTAGAATTTTTTTAGTATTCATTTATATTTAAAAAGTATTGATTTTAAGGTGTTTTGAGACAAACCATCCATTCTTTCGGTGTTTTTTAAAATCCGTTTATCCATAGTGTGATTCGCCTGCTTTTGCACACAAAGTATAGAATATTGTTGGAAAAAATTCAAGCAAGTGAAGCACTTGCCAAATATTTGATTTTATGTTATAGTAAAATGATTTCAAAATAGTAAGTTTTGAATATTCATACTTTTAAATTTAACAAGCAGAGAGTGGAATTAATAACTTTTGTTAAAAACACCTTAAAGGAAACCGCAATTACCTTAGCAGCAGGGCTCGTAGCTTTTGTTTTGCTTTTGGTTACAACGTTGAATTTCACGGTTGCAGCGGTGACATTACTTCTTTTTATCGCAGTTGCAATTTTTCAAAAGAGTTTTTCAAGGGGATGGCTATTTCTATTTTTGATTGTTATCATGTTTCCTTCGACTAAAATCACTTCAGATATTGCGACTGTTTCAGACTTACTCTTAACGCTATTGGCTCTAATTGGCCTTATTTCGATTATTTTTGAGGAAGTGAAAATAACACTAAATAAACTAACTTTCTATTTTTTGTTACTTTTAATTTCAGGCGGAAGCATCCTTTTTTTTGGTAAATTCTTTGGAGTAGAAATTGATAACAGCGTTTGGTTTGTTAGCTTTTTGATTTTATTTTATTGGCTAGCTTTGACCACTTTTCATTATTTTTTTCAAACAGCTAAACGTTTGAAAAGGTTTTTTACTATTATTATCACAGCAGGAGTTACACATTCAATTTTTGGGATTGTAGCTTTTCTAACAACCTGGCAATCATCTGGAGGTCTTGGAATTTCTGTGGGGAAAGTTCAGAACCTAGCATTTACCAGTGTCAAATATCAAATAAATGGATTTTTAGGTGATGGATTTGTTTTAAGGGTTGGAGCTAATGCATTAGCACCACTGCTTTTGATTTCAATCCCAATTACAATTGGTATGTTGATTAACACAAAACGTAAAGCAAAAAGAATTAGACCTTTAAGCATTATCGAAGAAAAAGTAAAGTTGTTTGATTCCGCATATTCAATTCAAAGAGCTAGTCTTTTGAAAGAAAAACTCATTTCTCGTATAAAAGAGAATTTTGCTTTCGAGAATTTTTCGAAGTTTTTCAAAAGTAGAAAATCGCTGGTGATTTTAATGATCATTCAGATCATTGCGTTAGTGTTAACTTTCTCATATATAGCATTGATTGCACTTGGAATCGGACTTTTTATTACAGGGATTCTTTTGAGAAAAAATCGTCTAATATCAATAGCTGCTGGTTGCTTAATTGTGCTTACGCTAATCATCCCATCTTTTAGACCAACCGCAAGTAATGAGCAAAAGGATGGTTTGAGACATTGGTTTTCTGGCTTTGAGCAAGTCAAACAAAACTTTGTTTGGGGTAGTGGCTGGAAGGTTGATAAGAAGAATCAAATTGGAAGTGAGGAAAGGATCCATAACTCCTATTTATTTATTTGGAACAATTTTGGTTTGATAGGGATAGCGATATTTCTAGGAGCCTTATATCAATACTTTAAAGATTTAAGAGATATTTACATTAGATCCGATGGTTCAAAAAGAGTTTGGTTAGTGATGATTATTGCTATTTATTTCCAATTTATTTTAATGGGACTCACTAGTAATACACTGATTTTTGGCCCAGCGGCATTAATTTTTTGGATTTTATACGGAGCAACGCTTAACTTAAAGAGGCGACAAATTGTTTTTGGACTCACAGAGACCAAGTTAATAAACTAGAGTTTTCGACAGAAGGCTTATAATAAATTTAATTTAACATTATGATCACAATGGATAGTGGGAAAAAAAGAAGACAAAATAGATTTCTGATAAAGTTTTGGGTTGTAGCAATCCTTTCTCTTACAGCATGGTATTCCTTTTTGCAATTGCAAGACAAGAAGTTTACTTCAATAGCAAAGGTAGCAAATTCAGTAGTGAAAATATTGCCAGTAGACCAAGAGCGAAAAGAGGAGTTGAATATAATCTTTGGTATAATTCCAGAAATTGCGAACGAAGAAGAGAAGACCTTCCTAATTCTATTTCAAAACAACAATGAGTTGCGACCAGGAGGAGGATACATTGGTGCTTTTGGAATTTTGAAGATTAAGGGAGAGAAGGTTATTGCGATTGATACACATGACACGAATGTTTTTGATTCTGGAATCAGTACAAAAATAGAGCCACCATTTCCAATGAAAGATTATTTAAAAGTCTCTGATTGGGAACTAAGAGACTCAAACTGGTCTCCAGACTTTGCAACGAATGCTGAAAAAGCCGAAGAACTATATCAAATTGAAGGAGGGGAAGAAGAACTTTCAGGTGTTGTTGCTATTTCGACAAAATTACTACCATCCTTTCTGGAGATCACCGGTCCTGTCTCAATTCCTGGTTTTCCAGGTGAATACAATTCGGACAACGCGATCGAAAAACTTCAATTTCAAGTTGAAAAAGGATATGTGGAACAGGGAATCGCACAGGGCAAACGAAAATATATAATGAAAGATTTGGCAAAAGCTATTCTATTAAAAGCCCAAGAAGGAAGTCTTTCAGACAAGAAAGCGCTAGTTGCAAAAATGGAAAAACATTTGAATGAAAAAGACGTAATGATTAATTTCAAGGACACAAAGCTCCAAGAAAAGATCAAAAAATTGGGCTGGAATGGTGAATTAAAAAAATCCGAGCAAGACTACCTAATGATGGTTGATGCGAATATGGCTTCCTATAAAACTGATCAGGTGATCAAGAGGTCTTTTGAATATACAGCCGATTTTTCACGCGAGAAACCAAGAGCAACGTTGGATATTAAATATCGTCACAATGGAAGATTGAGGAATTGGTATATAAAAGATTATAAGTCTTATCTGCGAATTTTTGTGCCAGACGGTAGTTGGCTAGCAAACTCAGAGAATCTCACAGATGTTCAATATGGATCAGAACAAGACAAAAAATTCTTTGGTGGAATTATCAATGTTCCGGTTGGAACAATCAAGACAGTTTCATTTAGTTATGATTTGCCAGACAATGTAACATTTGAAAATTACAAGATTTTGATACAAAAGCAATCAGGAATTGATCTTGTTAAGGGAAAGATTAAACTTATTGATGAAAACGGAAAGGGAAGTGGATACTCAGTTGAACTGAAAGAGGATTGGGAAATTGAAAAAGAAGGATAGAGCTTCGCAAAAAGTAAAAGAAGGTACCCCGATTTAAATTGGAGTATCTTCTTTTTTAATTAAAGTAATAACAAAAGAGACAATTGAACATGAAGATTCCTGACAATCTTTTAAAAATGGATCTAGCATGCTAAAATTGATTTACTAAGGTTAAATTCTTAATTGAGTAAATTCACTAAATCAATGGATTTTATAAAAACAAAGCTGGCAGGTTCTTTTCTGATTGAACCAAAAACATTTGAAGATCAAAGAGGATTTTTTCTAGAATCATACTCCAAGAAAATATTCGAAGAAAATGGAATTAACGATGATTTTATTCAAGATAACCATTCACTATCTGTGGAAAAAGGTGTTTTGCGAGGGTTGCACTTTCAACTTTCTCCCAATGCACAATCAAAACTTGTGAGAGTTGTGGCAGGAAGCGTTTTTGACGTAATTGTGGACCTGCGAAAGGACTCAAAAACTTTTGGGCAGTGGCAGGGGTTTGAACTTTCTGCAAAAAACAAAAAAATGCTTTATGTTCCAAGGGGCTTTGCTCATGCCTTTTGTACGCTTGAGGAGAACACGGAGTTTGTATATAAAGTGGATAATTTCTACGCTCCAGAATCTGATAGTGGCATTATCTGGAATGATCGGACTCTTGCGATTGATTGGCCAATTGAGGGAGAACCCGTTATCTCAGAGAAAGACGGGAAGCTACAAACATTTGAGGAGTTTAAGGCTCTCATGAAATAATATAAGTTGTAATAAGATAAGCTATGAAAATTTTAGTTACAGGCGGTGCTGGATTTATTGGTGCTAATTTCGTTCATTATTGGCTTGAAAATAATATTGGAGATAAGATTGTAAATCTTGATGCATTGACATATGCAGGAAATCTAGAAAGTCTGAAGGATTTAACTGGAAATAAGGATTATGAATTTGTGAAAGGAGATATTTGTGATGAAGAATTTATCGACAAACTTTTCAAAGAACAAAAGTTTGATTTAGTGGTGCATTTCGCCGCAGAGTCACATGTCGATCGTTCAGTTTTAAGCAGTAAAGATTTTGTTATCACAAACGTTGAAGGAACAATGAACCTTCTTGATGCAGCAAAAAACAATGGGAATGTCAGATTTCACCATGTCTCGACAGATGAAGTTTTTGGTTCATTGGGAGAAAAAGATAAACCATTCAACGAGAAGACACCATACGACCCAAGGAGTCCCTATGCAGCTTCAAAAGCATCATCAGATCATCTTGTCAGAGCATATTTTCACACGCACAAACTACCAATTACAATTTCGAACTGTTCCAATAATTACGGACCATACCAATTCCCTGAGAAATTAATTCCCCTGTTTGTGACTAATTTGATTGAGGATAAAAAAATTCCAGTCTATGGGACCGGTGAGGCTATCAGAGATTGGATTCATGTGGACGATCACAATAGAGGAGTCGAGATGATCATTAAAAAAGGGGTAATTGGCGAAACTTACTGTCTTGGAGGCTCATCTGAAAAACAAAACATTGAAATAACAGAAAGAATTCTCAAACTTATGGGAAAGGGAAGTGAGATGATTGAGTACGTTGAAGACAGAAAGGGGCATGATTTAAGATATGCAATCGATTTTTCGAAAGCAACGACAGAGCTTGGATGGAGTCCAGTAATTGATTTTGACAAGGGATTGGAAGCCACAGCGCAGTGGTATAAGGAAAATCAAGATTGGTGGAAAAAGATTAAATCAGGGGAATACAAGGAGTATTATAAAAAACAATATCAAAAATAAAAATGCGAAGAAAAATTCTGCTTGGTCTTACGACAACTACAAATAGTGATTGGAGGAAAAAGATAGCGGACATCCATAAGTTTGATTTGCATGAAATTGCACTTTTTTTGACAGGAGTGAGCAAGTTTGAAAGAGATGAAATCTATCGGAAGTTGGAACGTAGTCAAATTGAGAAAATTCCACATGTGCATCTAAGGGATGATTTCGGTGAAATTGAGCTGGACTATCTTGTCGAGCGATTTGGCGTTGAATATTTCAATATACATGCCAGGGGGAATTGCAAACATTTTTTGAAAATGGAGAAACATCTAGACAAGATGTACATTGAGAATTCCCCAACTATGTCCAAAAAGAACTTTGAGGTATATCTAAGTAAGAGCGCTGGAGTCTGCGTCGATTTTTCGCATTGGGAAAGTTTCAAACGAAAGTTTCCTCACAAGAAATATGGTGATTTTATGCAGGTTTTGAAAACTCACAAGATTGGCTGTTGTCATGTTTCTGGGGTTAAAATCGAACCTTTTATTGTTGATTACACTAAGAGTTTTTCAGTGCACTTCTTAGATGATCTATTCGAATTAGATTATATGAAAAAATACGTTGAATATTTGCCAAAATACGTGAGCTTGGAGTTGGAGAATTCATTTGAGCAGCAATTACAAGCGAAAAAATATTTGGAAAAAATAATTCGCGAGCATAAAGAATAACCTAAAATAATGAAAAAGAAAGTTTTGATTCTAGGAGCGAAAGGAATGCTTGGAAAGGAGCTTGTAAAAGTTTTTTATCGTGATGGTAACTATGATGTACAGGCTTGGGATAAAGAGAATCTTGATTTGTTAAACAAGAGAGCTGTAAAAGACAATATCACTCTTGCTAAGCCAGATTTGATTATCAATTGTGTGGCTTTTAACGATGTCGATGCGGCAGAGAAAGACGAAAAAGCTTTTATAATGGCTAAGGAGCTGAACGGTGAAGTGCCAGGGTTTCTTGCAGAACTCGCAAAGGGACTTGATGCAACTTTTATCCAGTTTGTGACAGATTATATTTTCGATGGAGAGAAAGGTGAATACACGGAAGATGATAAGACAAGCCCAATTTCAAACTATGGGATTTCGAAAGTGTTAGGGGAAAAAAACGTGAAAGCAGTTGGAGAAAAATTCTATCTAGTGAGAATTTCAAAACTTTTTGGTAATCCTGGGATTTCAGATGAGGCAAAAAAAAGTTTCTTTTCTATTATGCTCGAGCTTGCAAGAGATCGAAATGAGTTGAAGGTGGTAGATGATGAAAGATCTTGTTTTACATACGTTGTTGATCTAGCAGAGGCAACAAAGAAGCTGTTTGAAAAAAAATATGCATATGGAATCTACCATTTAGTAAACGAAAAACCGGTGACTTGGTATAAAGGAGTTTTGAAACTCTTTGAAATTGCAAAAATAAAAAACGTTAAAGTGTTTCCAGTTGGTGCTGATGAATTTCCACGACCAGCCAAAAGAGCATCCTCAACGGTGCTTGTAAATACTAAATTTCCAAAGCTAAGAAGCTATGAGGAAGCAATAAAAGAATGGCTAGCAGAAAAAGGAGACTAAAAAGAATATTTTTAAAAAAGGAAAATCTAAAATGGGGAAGTTGAAGTTATTCGTATTATTCCTACTGTTTTGTGTGTTAGCTTTTTTAAGTTGGCGTATTTTCTATGAATTTCCTGATGAGTGGTCAATTTCAAGTGAAAAAAAATTGCCAATTGTTTATTCAGATAACTATGATATTACTTTATTTGGTTTGCAGAAATTACACTCTTTTGATTCTCAGAAATATAGTAAGATAGCAACTTATTTAACAGAAAGAGTGGGAATTTCAAAAGAAAAATTCCATGCTCCCAAGAAAATTGGAGATGATGATTTGTTGTTAGTGCACACACAGAAATATTTAGACTCTTTGCACAATCCAGCTGTAGTTGCTGGAATAGCAGAGCTCGGGGTGTTGGCAAAAATGCCAGACTTTGTCTTACAAGAAAGATTACTTGATTCTTTGCGCTTTGCTACAAATGGAACTGTCTTGGCTGCAGAGCTTGCAATGGAAGAAGGTTGGGCAATTAATCTTGCAGGTGGATACCACCATGCAAAAGCTGATAGTGGGGGAGGATTTGGTTTCTTTGCAGATGTTCCGATAGCAATCAAGAAGCAGCAAGAGAAAAACCCAAAATTGAAAGTTTTAATTATTGATTTCGATGCACATCAAGGAAATGGAAATGAAATGATCTTCTCAGACGACAGAAGAATTTTTATTCTAGATATATATAACCGAAATAATTACCCGCAAGACGAAGAAGCAAAGAAATATATTGATTTTGATCGACCGATAGGAAGCCTGGGCAGTGACGAATATTTGGACGTAGTGTTGGAGTCTTTACCTTTGGCTATAAAAAATGCTCAACCTGGTTTGATTGTGTACAATTCAGGGAGTGATGCTTTATTGGGAGATTCTCTCGGGAAAATGAATTTAACAAGAGAGGGTCTTATCAAAAGAGATGAGCTTGTTTTTGAATATGCTCTTAAGAGTAAGATTCCCATTTTGATGGTGCTTTCTGGCGGGTATTCTCCAGCAAGTGCAGGGGTTATCGGGGAATCAATTGAAAATATTTTAAAAAATAGGATCAAGGTGGATTGAACTTTTTAAATCTTGACAAAATAACTAAAAGATGTCATACTTTAAACAGTTCTAGTCAGAATATTTAAAGAATAATCAGAAAAAAGGAGTAGGAAGCCGTGTTTGATATAAATGAGATTGAAAGAAGAGCAACTGTAGCTAAGAAAAAGCTACTGGCAGGCATCAAAGCTTCTTTTGCAAAAAGAGAATATGAAAAGATCTTTGGGAGAGGACTCATCGACTCTTATTCGCAAAAAACTTTAATAAAAAGCTTTTCCTTTTTGTATGAAAATGAACTTAAGATGCCCACAATCAAAACCACAGGGAAGGGTAAGTATGTTATGTTGGGATTTTTCCTTCTGCAAACAGAGAAAAATTTCTTAACTGATCAAGAGCTTATTGATTTAAGAAGAGCAGGTTTCTTAGAAGAGCTTCTGGTAAAAGACTTAAGCCAAGAAGACGCTATCAATAAAGTTTTTAAAAAATATTCAAAATAAAGAAAGTTAACGTTTAAGAGGTCTTGTAAAAATTTTACAAGACCTCTGTTTTTTTATTAAACATTAGTTTAAAGGAAAAGTCTCAAAAAGAAGGAGTCTACCCTGATTTTTCTTAGGGTTTCAGTTGACAAACAAAAATAAAAGTGCGACGATAATTTTGGTTTTAGTTGGAGAAAATCAAAAGTAAAAAAAGGGGACATGTAATGAGAGAAAAAGTGGTGCACCAACTCTGTTCTAATGGGAGACAGGCAAGAGAGGCTTTGCTTGAAAAAATGCAAAGAAGTTACAAGGATGCTTCATTGAAAAGATTTTTTTCTTTCCATGACGATAAATTATTTTACAGCAACTTTTCTTTTCTCTTGGAAGTTGAAGCAAACTGCATTTCTGCTACCAATGATATTGTGATGGTGGGAATGATCTTTTTTCACAAAGCCGAAGAGCTGATTTCAAAAGTTCAGGCTGACTCAATCAAAAGAGAAGCTCGTCTAAAAGAGTTGAGTTTTCCTTTTGAAAAAGCAACATTCATCTCACCATCAAGAAAGGATTCGAGTTCAGCGATTTTGAAGCAAATATTTGCGGAGTATCCAGATGGAGATTAATCCTTCGACCAAACAAAATAAAAGTCTCTTTTCAATAACATTGGAAAGAGACTTTTAAATTAAGCAGTTGCTTGAATATTTCCTGTCAGAATGCTAAAATTCAATTGAAACAAAGCAGTTTCATCTTTTTTAGAAAAAGAAACTGTTTTTATAAGTATAAAAAAATAGTTAAATGAATGTAAAACAGATTTATAAACTTGCTGTGAAGATTGGAATGGAAAATGATTTTCGGACCAAGACAGAGATGGTAGATCACCTTAAGAGGGAGCAAGAAAAATTTAAAGGCTTATCAAAAGAAGAAAAGATATATTTTGACCAAGAAAAACTGACAAACCCATATGCTGATTCAAGAATCCATCATGATAATGGGAAAGAGGTGATCAAAAAAGTTCTTGTTGGAATAGATTTGACGATGGGCGGAGTGATGCTCGCGAAGGAATTAGGGGTTGATTTAATTATCAACCATCATCCGATCGGGGATGCGCTAGCAAATCTAGATGATGTGATGAACTTGCAAGTTGATATGATGGAAAAATTTGGAGTTCCTGTGAATATTGCTGAAAAACTAATTCATAAGAGAATCTCCGAGGTTGCAAGAGGGATTAATCCTTCAAATCATAATGTTACAATCGATGCCGCAAAGCTAATGGACATTAATTTGATTAACATTCACACCCCAGCCGATAACTGTGTCGCACAATTCATTGTTAAGAAGGTAGGGGAGGCAAAGCCTAGATATGTGAAAGATGTTTTGAAAGTGCTAAATTCAGTAGAAGAATATAAAATAGCAAGAAAAAGCGGGGTTGGACCAACACTCTTCGTTGGAAACCCGAATAATCGTTGTGGAAAGGTTGTTCCTTCAGAAATAACAGGGGGGACAGAAGGTGCAAAAGAAATCTATGCTGCCATGGCAAACGTTGGAATAGGGACGATCATTGGAATGCATCAGAGTGAGGCGCATCGAAAAGAAGCAGAGAAAGCCCATGTGAATGTTGTGATTGCAGGGCATATTTCCTCGGATTCGATTGGAATGAATATCATCTTAGATGAATTAGAGAAGGAGGGAATTGAAATCATTCCTTTCTCAGGTTTAACAAGGATTTCGAGAATTAAAAAATAAAAAATAGATGAAATATACAAAGCATATCTTGAAAAATGGTACAAGGGTTATCATCACTCCGATGGTCAGCGTCCAAACTGTGACAATCCAAGTGTTAGTAGAGGCTGGTTCCAAATATGAAACCAGAAAGAATAATGGCATCTCACATTTTCTTGAGCATATGATGTTCAAAGGAACAGAGAAGCGACCAACAACTAAGGATATTACTGAAGAAATGGATAATGTTGGCGGTGAATACAATGCCTTTACTGGCAAAGAAGAAACGGGATACTGGATAAAAGTCCCTGTTCAACATTTTGAAAAAGCGCTTGATGTTGTGAGTGATCTATACTTAAATTCAAAGCTTGAACAAAAAGAGATCAACAAAGAAAGAGGTGTAATTTTGCAAGAAGCGGCTATGTATCGTGACACGCCAATGCGTCATATTTGGGATGTTTTCGAACACCTTCTTTACGGAGATCAACCGGCTGGCTGGAATATTATCGGGACGAAGGAGAATATTGAAACCTTGAACAGGAAAGTTTTCAAGGAATATATCGAAACAATGTATCTACCGAAGGCAACTGTGATTTCAATTGCAGGGAATATAAACGAGAAGAAAACACTCAGACTGATTGAAGAACATTTCAAGACAAAGCCTCAAAGAAAGACTCAAAAGGAGAAGAAAGAAGTGATTGAATTTCAGGATAGACCGAAATTGAAACTGCACCACAAGGAAACAGACCAAACACATCTCATTGTTGGCGTTAGAGGTCCAAACATGTTTAATAAGAATAGGTTTGCAGCAGCCCTTTTGGGGATTGTCTTGGGTGGAGGAATGAGCTCCCGAACTTTTTTGAATATTAGAGAAAAACATGGACTAACTTATTATATAAATTCCTCAGTCGATATGATGACTGATACAGGATATTTATACGTAAGCGCCGGAGTTGAGCATGGCAGACTAGAGGAAGCTATTAAGCTCATATTGAAAGAGTTGAAAAAAATTAGCAAGCAAAAAGTTCCAGAAAAGGAGCTCCAAAAAGCCAAAGAGTATTTCAAGGGGAAGACCGTTATGTCGCTTGAATCAACGAACTCAGTCGCATCATTCTTCGGAGATCAAGAATTGTTCAGGAAAGAACTTTCTTCTCCTCAAAAGCTCTTGAAGAAAATTGATGCTGTTAGTGCAGAGGAGATTCAAGCAGTAGCAAAAGAAATTATTGTAAATGAAAAATTGAACCTTGCTGTGATTGGGCCGCATAAGAATGAAAAACAAATCACTAAACTTCTAAGATTCTAACTATGCTAAAAACGGTACAGAAAATTGAGATCTCCCCTAGTATTATTTGGAAAACAATTCTGATTTTACTAGCTATTTCTTTTTTGTATTACATCAAAGACGTGCTTTTGTTGTTGTTCTTAGCGATCATAATAGTCAGTGCTGCTGGACCAATTATTGATAAAATGGAATCTAAAAAGATCCCAAGGATTTTAGCGGTTGTTTTGCTTTATTTTTCTTCTATTTTACTCTTTGTATTAGTTCTGAGTATTGTAGTTCCAGTTTTGAGCAACGAAACACAAATGATCACCAAGGCTCTGCCAGAATATTTTACAGGTATCAACAACTTCATCGAAAATGTGACAGATCTTGCGGCCAGCTATCATTTTGAGGAAAACTTCAATGATTTTTTAGCGAATTTTTCAAATGGTTTGACGAATTCACTCTCAAGCATTTTTTCAAACACACTAGGCTTCCTAGTCGGTGTTTTCAAGGCATTGGTAATTTTCTCTCTAGCATTCTATATGTTAATCAAAAAAGATGGCACGAGAGCATTTGTTAACGCAATTGTTCACAACAAGAAGCATAAAAAGAGAGTGATTGATCTAGTTGAAAAAATTCAAACAAAGATGGGGCGTTGGCTTGTCGGACAATTCTCATTGATGTTCATAATCTTTGTGTTAGAGTTTATCGCCTTGTCAATCCTCGGTGTGCCATTTGCTTTGATATTAGCGCTCATAGGAGGCTTACTTGAGATTGTGCCGTATATTGGACCTCTTGCAGCTTTTGTGCCAGCTGTTTTGATTGCAAGCACTGTTTCGCCCTGGACAGCACTTTTTGTTGCAATTTCTTATATATTAATTCAACAGATCGAGAATCATTTAATTGTCCCATTGGTAATGAAGAAAGCCGTTGGGCTTAATCCTGTCGTTATTATTCTTTCATTGCTCATAGGAGGAAGGCTTGCTGGTGTTCCGGGGATCATTCTTGCCGTGCCATTTGTGACAGCAATGGAAATTGTACTTGAAGACTTTTTAAATAAGAAAGAAGAATAGAAACTATGTTGAAAAATATTCAAATTGTTATAACGTTAGACAAATCCACTCAAAGTCATGTCGCAACAAAAATTAGAAACCTAGTTGAAACAGTTGACGCAAGATGGGTCAAGCCCGAGATTTATAGTATTCAGTTGGCGATCATTAAAAAGGTTGATGAAGAATCACTCTTTGAGATAGGAGAGATTCTGAAGGAAGAGCTTTGTGAAATCAAATCTTTTGATCTAAGTTTCGAAAAAATTGCATGGGGGCCAAACTCTCAAAATCCAAAAATGCTTTGGCTTGTGGGGCCACAAAGCGGAGAACTGATAGAGCTTAGAAATGTTATCGAACAATCTCTTAATGAAAATGCAAAAGAAATCAGTAAATTTTCACCACACATCAAATTAGCCAAAATCCCCAAAAGAAGTTTCTCAAAAGAGATTGATTTATCTAAGATCAAGATAAGCGTCGACATATCAGTGGACAATATTGATATAATAGAGGTATTTCAAGATGGCAGAACTCGTTCAACTGGTATTTTGCAAAGCATCCCACTTAGTTTCTAGAATTTACACATGAAGAATCAAATTTTTGGAATTAAAATTCACAATTACACAAAAAAACAATTACATAAAATTGTTTTAGGCATAGTAAGGAAAGGGAGAAGCTTTTCTAAAATTCCAGTTTGTATTGTAACTTTGAACCCTGAAATTTTGCTAAAAGCCAAGCATGACCAAAGGTATAAAAAGTTTCTTGAGCAATTTGATTTAAGAATCGCCGACGGTTTTGGAATTGTGTTTTGCTCATTGTTTTTGAAAAGACAAGTGATACATAGATTCGCAGGAGCTGATTTAGCCGGAGTTGTTATTGAAGAAGCCTTGAAAAATAAACTTAAAGTCGCCCTTGTGATGGACAAAGAAGGACTCAGCTCGAAAGAAGAGCTCAAGTTTTTTTTAAAGGAAAAGTTTGGTCAGAAAAAAAGCAATTTGTGCAGAATATATCTCGAAGACAAAGAAAGTGGGGAACAAGAAAAATTATCCAAGAATACGCAAGTTTTGTTTGTCGGATTGGGCGCCCCGTCGCAAGAAGAGTTTATCCTGAAAAATAAAGAAGATTTGCCAGATTTAAGACTTGCAATTGGTACTGGGGGGACATTTGATTATTGGACAAAGAGAACAAGAAGGGCTCCAAAATTAATGAGAATATTTGGATTCGAATGGCTTTGGAGAGTGCTTATTTTGAGGGGATATTCCAAAAAGAAACAGCGTATCAAAAGAGTATTTTCTGCTGTGTTTATTTTCCCAATTAAATATATTTTTGATAATTCAAAGTAATTAAAATGAAGATTTCACAAAAAGAAATAGATACTGTGAGAAAAAGCAGCTTTCGACCGCAAATTGCTGTTTGTCTAGTGCATGACAAAAAAGTGTTCATGTTTTTCGATGAAAAGTATAAATTATGGCAATTTCCTCAAGGGGGGATTGATAATGGGGAGGACATAACGTCATCAGCAAAGCGTGAATTAGACGAGGAGCTGGGAAATGACATTTCAAAACATTTTGTGGGAGAACCAGAAATTTTGTTTGAGGATAAAATATCTTTTCCTGAGCGGTTGTGGGGAAGTCGCAAACTAAGATTAGATGATGGAATGAAAATGATGATGAAAGGAAAGCATTTTTTCTATATTGCACTGGAACTAGATTTGGATACGTTTGACCTAAAGGATGCCCAGTTTACAGACTATCGCTTAATGACTTCTAGTGAGGCGGATAAAACCATAGATCAAATTTACCAATTTAACAAGCAAAGAATTTCCAGAAAAGCAATCGATTTTTTAAAGGAAAAAGGAATAATCATATAATTGACACTACTATTTAGTGTGCAATACTTGATATATTAAGAATGTAATAGCTAATAATTTTTTTCAAATAGCAGGAAACTAATATTAAATTAAGAATAAATGGAAGTTAGAACTAGATTTGCACCATCACCAACTGGGAACGTGCATGTTGGAAATTTGAGGACAGCATTGTATGCGTATCTTCTTGCAAGAAACCATCAAGGAAAATTTTTGTTGCGAGTTGAAGACACTGACCAAAAAAGATTGGTGGATAACTCAATAGAAAAAATCCTAGGTGCACTGAATTGGGCTGGAATTGAAGTTGACGAAGGTGTGAGTTTCGACAAAGAAGGAAATGTTGCAGAAAATGGAGAATATGGACCGTACTTTCAATCAAAACGCTTAGACGTTTATCAAAAATATATCAAAGAGCTTTTAGCTAATGGACATGCATATCATTGTTTCTGTTCAGCTGAAAGACTCACTGACTTGAGAAACTCTCAGCAAGAAAAGAAGCAACCGACAAGATACGACAAAAGATGCGAATCACTTTCTGCCAAAGAAGTTGAGGACAAGATTGCAAATGGTGAGTCATTTACAATCAGAATGAACGTTCCGCAAGGAGAATCAGTGACTTTCAAGGATGAGGTTTATGGAAAAGTTTCCTTCAAAAGCGACACAGTTGATGATCAAGTTTTAATAAAATCAGATGGATTTCCAACCTATCATTTTGCAGTTGTGATCGACGACCATTTAATGAAAATTTCACACATTGTTCGAGGAGAAGATTGGCTGCCTAGTGCACCAAAGCATGTTTTGTTGTATAAATTTTTCCAATGGGAAACGCCAACAATGATTCATGTACCAAATGTTTTAAACGAAAATCGCAAGAAACTTTCGAAAAGACAGGGGGATGTGAGTGTAGAAGATTTTCAGAAAAAAGGCTACTTACCTGAAACAATTGTGAACTTTCTTTCCCTGTTGGGATGGAATCCAAAAACAAAGCAAGAACATTTTTCATTAGAAGAATTAGAAGAAAATTTTGATGTTTCTGGACTTCACAAAGCTGGCGCAGTTTTTGACTATAAGAAGTTGGATTGGATGAATGCTTACTATATCAAACAAAAAACTATCGAGGAATTGAAAATTTTAACAGAGAGTTATTTTGAAAGTTTTTTTAAAGAAAAGGGATTTGAAAAAGACGAGGAATTGGTTCAAAAAATCATAACAATAGAACAAGAAAGGATGAAAAAACTTTCAGATGTTACGGACAATATTGATTTCTATTTTACTATTAAGAACTATGAAAAAGAATTCTTAATTTGGAAACAAAATTCTGAAATTCAAACAAAAGACTCACTTGGAATTTCAAAAAAGAACCTCGAGGAACTTTCAGATCAATTCACGTTGAAAGAAATCACAGATTCACTTTTGGCTGCAGCGGGTGACAAAAGAGGCGATTTGCTTTGGCCGCTTCGAGTTTGTCTTAGTGGAGAGAAATTCAGCCCCAGCCCCTTTGAACTTGCTTGGGCACTAGGAAAAACAGAAACTCTAAAAAGAATTGAAAAAGCTTTGGAATTATTTGAAAAATAGAAATGTGGTATAATCTATACTACAATTGAAGTTCGGGAGTTTGAGCGGAACTTAAATAAAAAAATGGATAAAATTAAAAATAAAAATAGTTTAACCAAAAGCAAAGTAGCTACTTTGATTTTTTGCTCTTTGTTTCTATGGATTGGTAGTTCAGCCAATGCATCGGTAGCAGAAAAAAGATATGAAACATTAGAGGATAGAAAAAAGAATTACGAACTTCAAATACTGTACAAACAAAAACAAGGAACAACGTTGGGCAATCAACTGAAAATGATGGATTTGCAAATCGATAGTTTCAAGAACGATTTGGAGATTACGAAAGAAAAAATTGCCAAAAATGAAAAAGAATTGGGGTTATTAGACCAAGAAGTTGACATATATCAAAAAGGGCTAGATGAGAGAAGGAAAGAACTTGCAGCAATGCTTAGATTCTTCTATCAAGCAGAAAAGAATATTACAATGTCTTTTTTGGCCCAAGACTCAGATGTGTCTGCTGTACTTAATCAATCACAATACATCGATCAGGCCTCCGGAAAAATTGATGAAATTATCATCGATACTCAAAAGAGTAAAGAAAGTCTTGAAACTAAAAAAGGAGAGGTTGAGAAAAAGAACGAAGAATTGAAAGAGCATCAAGAAACTTTTGAGGAAAGAGTTGAATACTTGGAAGGAGAAGAACAATCCAAGAAGGTACTTTTGCAAAAAACTCAAGGACAAGAGGCACAGTACAAGAAGTTGTTGACAAGAGTTGAACAGCAGATGCAAGAGTTGATTGGTGATCTAGATGAACTTTCTGCTGAAGTTAGAAGTGATTTGGAAAAAATCAAAAAATCAGCATCAAAGCCAACATCGGGTACTGCTTCAAAAAAATGGTATTACGCTCAAAATGACAGCAAATGGGGGAATAAAAGAATAGGACTATCAAATACTTTAATGAAGGACTACGGATGTGCCGTTACGGCAGTTTCCATGGTCATGACTTATCACAAAGAAAAAATCACACCAGGCAGTCTCTCTGGAAAGCAAATTTTTGCAAGAGATTTAATCGTTTGGCCAGCTTCCTGGGGAGATGTCGAACTTGATTCAACGACTTGGCATGGGAATATTGATTGGAAGGAAATCAATAAGTCTATAGATAAAGACAGACCAGTAATTGTCTTTATCCGTTCAAGGACTGGTGCTGGTCATTATGTCGTTGTTCACGGAAGAGACAAAAAAGGCAAATACGTTGTCCACGATCCACTTTTTGGTGCTAATATCTATCTAGATACTTCAAGGAAGTTGGTTGGCAGGATCTACAATAGCTCCACGACAATCGATCAAATGATTATCTATAAATAACCATTTGGGTAAAAAGTCGATATTTTTTCAAATCTGACCCAAGAAGGGTAGTGTGAATTAAGTTTTAATACAAAAAATGAAAATAAAAATGAAAAATCGCAAGGAAAGTAAAATTGCCTTGCTCGTGACAATTGGGATGATTTTACTATTCATACTCTTTTTATTCTATCAAAACTTTCATGACATAGGGTATCGGGAAGAAAAATGTTCTCAAGATATTCTTGAAAAAGCAAAACTATATTACCAAGAAACTGGAACTGATCCAGAGACTGTTGTTTTGGATATGTTCTATGATGATTGCATGAGAGATGCAGGCTGGATAAAATAGACCCTGGAACGCCAAGGAGTTTTTTCTTGATAACTTTATTACTAAGAGCAAAGTTTGCGCTCGGAGCTCAATTTTGAAGCCCAGCTTATTTAAGAAGCTATTACCGCTTATTTAAAGGTATATTAGCTTAACTTTTCCTTTTGGTATCCTTAAAACGCAATTTTGAGCCTCGTTTTTTGCCTTATATAAGGTGATAAACGGCAATCTTTCCAATGAGTATGTTTACAAGAAAACAGGAACTCCCTTAAGACAATCATCAAAAGAATGTCATGTGAGGACAACAAAGAGAATAAACACTGCCATAGAACAACTACAGTTAAAAGAAGGAACTCAACACCTAAGGGGGGGGTAAAAACAGAAGGAGATAGCAAAGCATACACACATCGCCATTTGTTGGGCTTATAAATTGATACAACGTCGCATAATATACATTGTGCGACGTTGTATAACTATCATTTAAATAACAATTTAGTTACTAAGTGATCTAAATCTTTCTGGAAATCTATTATTCCCTACTTCAATTTGGGTACCCATGGTTGTTTTCGACACTCTTTTAAATTACACGTAGGTGTTTTCGAAGAACATATATTTGCTCTTTCTTTTCGGTGTCTTTTGTGAAAACTTTCCTTTTTGTATTAACTGGGTAACAAAATTTCCGATAAATAGAAAAGGTGGAATTTATACCGTAAATAAAGCATTTAAAGAGGTAGGATAGCTCAACTTTTTCTTTTTATGCCCTTAAAACGCAATTTTGAGCCTCGTTTTTTGGCTTAAATAAGGCATAAAACAGCTGTTTATCAAATGAATTTTTATCAATAAGAGGGGGCATTTTTAGCCCTTTTCTCACGATAGTGAACTTTTTATTTTTATGTTAAACTTAAAGAGAAAATAAGAATAAGATATTTTCCATGCAAGAAGGTTTCTCCAGGGGATTTTATATCACAATGCTGGTTGTTTCAATTGTTTTTGTGTACATTGTTTTCACAGTGCTTCCAGACACAACAAAAACAGTTTTTGTGGGTGAAGGGTCTTCGATGGAGCCAACACTCTTAGACGGGGACGAGGTTGTTGTAAGCACAGGAAAACTTCCAAGAGAAGGAGATATTATTGTTTTTAAGTGTAAAGATAAGTGCGTTGAATTCCCAGGAGAAATCATGACTAAACGTCTTGATACAATCAATGAAAATGGTTGTTACTGGGTGCTAGGAGATAATAGCGATGTTTCCTATGATTCAAGGACTTTTGGCGAGTTATGCCCAAAAGATCTCGAATTATATGGAGTAGTTGTTGACGTTAAGAGGAAAGATAAATAAAATTATCTGCACTCCCCTATTTTATTAAAACAAACTAAATGAAAACATCTTTTTCAGCCCTAAATACTTTCCAGAGCTGTCCCTTGAAATATAAATTTCAAGTTATTGATAAGATTAGCACACCAAAATCTCCCGAAGCTTTTTTTGGGACATTAATTCACTCAACGTTGCAATTTGTTCATGCTGGTGGTTTTTTGCCGCCTTCAGAGCAAGAAGCTCTGCAGTTCTTTGCCACTAAATGGAACCCAGACGTATTCAAAGAAGAACTTCAAGAGCGAACTGCTTTTGCTCAAGGAGTGCGTATAATCCAACGATATTTCCGAGAAAATGATCCTGCAAAAATCCAAATTGTTGATTTGGAATCACGTTTTTCAATTGAAATAGAGGATGAGGAAAGGGACGAGAAACATTTTGTTTCAGGGTTTATCGATCGAATTGATAAGACCGATGATGGATATGAAATTATTGACTATAAGACTTCTAAAAAGCTTCCTTCCCAAGAGATAGTTGATAACAACTTACAACTTTCAATTTATTTGCTAGCCTTTTTAAAAAGATATCCTAAATATAAGGAGATAGAAAAAATAAAACTCTCTTTGTTTTTTGTACACCACGGAACAAAGATCACGAGTATTAAAACGAAAGATGACCTAGAGAGCGTCAAAAATGAATTGATTGAGATTATTCACCAAGTTGAAGAGTCTGACTTCCCGCCTACCATCACACCTCTTTGTGCTTGGTGTGGTTATCAGAAAATTTGTCCCATGTGGAAGCATAAATTCAAAGAGGAATTCTCTGTAACAGACGAAGAAAAAAAGGAAATAATTCATAGGTACCTAGAGGCTCAAGAAAAATCGAAACAAGAACGAAGAAAAGCCACCGAACTACAAGGAAGAATTTTGGAAATAATGGAAGTAGAGGAGTCAGAGAGACTTTTTGCGGAGGGTAAAATTATCACCAAAAGTTGCCGACAAACTTTTGGTTATGACGAAAAACAATTGAAGTTAATTTTAGATAAAGAAAACCTGTGGGATGAAGTTGTTAAATTAAATCAAGTACAGCTCAAAAAGATCATAGGGACACTTCCCTCTTCGACGAAAAAGGCTGTAGAAAAAACACGGGAGTTAAAAAAGGAAAGTTTTGGTTTGAGTATCAAAAAAGGCGAGGAATAGAAAAATAAAATAAATAAATTAAAAAAAATGGTCATTAAGAATGAGGATTCAAAAACTGTTATTTACATTGCGCTTGGAGTTGGAGCAGCTATTGCTCTTTGCATTTTCTCCTTTGGGATTAAAATGTTGCTTGGGGTTAGCTCGAATCCTATCCAAAGTCCACCAATAGAAATTGTTCAACCAAAGCCGCTTAAGCAAACAGAACAAACTCCCGTTGAAATTCCTGAAGCTATTGAAATAGTCCCCGCTTCCAAAATTAAGAGCGAGGCACTTTTTCAGATGAGCAAAAAGGAAGCCGCTGGAGAGAAATTGAGCGTTGAAAGCACTTTTTCAACCATGGAAGCTTACTCTTTCAAAATAAAAGAAGTGACAGACGCTGGACTTTTAAAACTTGAGTATGATAAAGCACTTCTTGGAAGCCCTTGCTCTGCAGGCTCTGGCAAAGGGATCCTCGAAATTCCTCTTGCGGATATTCCAGTATGCCTAAAATCAACAACTTGTGATGCTGGAGAAACGGTTTGTTTCAAAGCCACAGAAGTAAGTGGTGGGATTAAAATTCAGCACACAATCACTAAATATGACGGTGAGGCGATCTAATTAACGCCCTCTTTTTTAAAAACCCTTCGGGACTATCCGGAAGGGTTTTTATATTGACAAAATAACATATTCGTGATATATTTCTCCTAAGTACATTAATATCTGCAGATACTTTTAAAGCTACGATATATAAACCAGAAACATTTTATTTTTGGAGGTAACAATGGAAAAAAGAATTGTAAAAGATGTCTATTTGAATAAGAACATCTTTGAAACCGCGAGGATTTTACCTGTGAGTTTGCTCATCATTGCGATAAGCTATTTGTTTACAGGCGTCACTCGGTTACTACTTTACAAAGAATATCTATTCTTTGTAAAAATGGCCCTAGTGATTGAATTTGCTGTGCTCTTTCGCTTGAGATTTCTTGTTTGGAACATCTCTTCGTTAAGAAAAAAGACAATTGTAAAATTAGGCTTACTTACAGTGGTGATGAAAATAGCTATCTTGTTAGCGGTTCCTTTGTTGGAGGTTCCTGCGGTTTGTGTGATTTTACTCTCCCTGGGCGTTATTTTTTTCATTTGGTCCATCGCCCTTCTTTTATCAAAAGTAAACTTCCTATCAATAAATGGCATAACTGGGATCACGGCTCTACTTTTCTTCAGTCTCTTGATGATCTATGATGCCAGTGCTCCATTTATCGTGATGGCGGTATTCATACTGCCTGTTCTCCTCACATATACATGGATTGTCTTGATACGAAGAGATATTTTTTCTAAAACCAATTTAGTGCCTGAAGATTTCAGATTCTCTTTTGGATTTTTTCAAACAGATAACACTGGGCTTAAGACCAAGCGTTAAAAAACTGCTAAAACTAATAAAATCCCTCCAGAGACATTGTCTTTAGGGGGATTTTAAACTGAAAAATGCAAATTTTTATTTATTTACCTTTATTTTCCTTCGAGTTAATTTAAACCAAAAATGTTTCTTCTCAACATACACGACATACCACCATCTTTGACCAAGCGGAAAACCAAGAATCACACCAAGGAAAATAAAAAATACTTGAAACCAGAAAGGAAATGAAATTTTTGCTCCCTGCAAGAACCACAGATCATTAACGGTCAGACGCCCAATAGAAATTTGTGTAACCAGATACAATTCCATCGCCTTTAAAGATGCGAAATTCGTTAAACCCACCGCTACCATTGTTGTCAAAAGATAAAATCTTTTCATAATTTTGTTTTTGTTTGAATGCTGATTTAGGCGAACATTTTCATCTGGTATAGGACGAAAATTAGTGTTACTAACATAAAATATATCAAAAAAGTAGCTATTTGTGAAGAGGAATATAACTTCATTGCACTACCAAGCGATTTCTTGGAGCGAAAACGAAGATTGTCGAATGAAATTGAAGAATATATTTCATCTAGAGTTAGATGACCGATATATCCAACGAAAATAGCGCTTGAGATTAAAAAATTACTTTGATTGTCAACCTTTAATACCTTTAAAACCCACATTGCTAAGAGACCAAAAACAAGAGCTGCTGGCAGTGAATGAAAAATTCCTCGGTGATGTGTCAGCTGCATGAAGATATACCCAGCAACAAAGCGGATTGCTACAAAAATTGCTATTGGAAAACCAATCAGAAATTTCATTTCGGGGTCTTCTTGTTGGAACAAGTAAAAAAATCCATAACCAGAGAGAGACATTGCTAGGAGACCGAAAACAATTTTAAAAGGAATTCCTTCATCGACATCCAAATCGGGCGAAAATGATCCCAACAAGGTAGCGAGGAATATCCAAGCGATCATTTCAAAACCAAGCGAAACTGAATAAATCATACAAGCCACTATAAAAGAAATTCCAAGAATGACACCCCAGGAAATATGAGTTTTAAAATTGGCCATAACTTTTCTAGTTATCCTTCTTATGAAAATCGAGAACTTTTTGATCGATAATAATATCTCTTTGTCGCAAAGGGTTTCTCAAATATATCCCTTCTAGCTTCGTGCAACGACTGAGAGCTACGTAAGTCTGACCATGTGTGAAGGCTCCATTGCCAAGATCAATGATTGCTTTTTCAAAAGTTTTCCCTTGGCTCTTATGAATGGTCACTGCCCAAGCTAGTTTGAGTGGAAGTTGAGCAAAAGAACCTTTTTCGAACTTCTCAACTTCTTTTATTTGTGAATTATATTGATAATCATAAATTTCCCAAACTGCTTTTTGAACATGGTGACTTTTTTTGCCAATTTTCACTAAAGCATAGTGCTCCCCTAGTTTTTTGACTACTCCGATGGTGCCATTTACCCAGCGCTTTGGAGTCTCTGAATCATTTTTAACAAACATCACCTGCGCTCCAACCTTAAGTTTCAAGTTTGAATCAATTGGGCAATCTTTTTCCCTAAAATCTCCTTTTAGTGTCGCCTTAAATGCTTGCTCTACCCCACTGACAGCCCGTAATTTAGTAGAGTTTATTTGATCCGCAATAGCATTTGTGCTAGCTAGCGTGATTGCAGGAACGCCATCATTTTCGTAAGCGCGATGTCGAGTGTTGAAAAGTTCGAAATCCTCATAGGTCAAGAGACTCTCCCTTGTCCTGTTAAGCAATCTTTGAAAAGAGGTGTCTTTTTGACGAAAAATCTTAGTTAACTGAACTGTTTCAAAATCTGCTTCCTCGAAACAATTGGCATTAAAAAAATAAACACCATCATATTGATCGGAAAAATATTGACGTTCTTGCCCAATCACAACCGGTGGCAATTGGAAAAGATCACCAAATGCGATTATTTGAATTCCTCCAAAGGGTAGATTTTTTCCAGTATTCATTCTCAGCGAATGATCAATCGCATCCATAATATCAGCTCTGACCATCGAAATTTCATCGATCACAATCGCGTCTAAATTATTGAAAATCTCTGCCTTGTGATGCAAATGTTCAACGTCATCGCGCCTAACAACCCCAAAAGGAAAAAGAAAAAATGAATGAATCGTGCTTCCTTGAATATTAACAGCAGCAATCCCAGTCGGAGCCAGCATGACAATTTTCTTGGAAGTTGTTGCGCAAAAATGTTTGAGCAAAGTTGATTTTCCAGTTCCAGCTTTTCCAGTGATGAAGATATTACGAGTGGTTTCCTCCATAAGACATAGAGTATCTTCGAATTCTTCTGTCATCTCAATCTTCCCTTTGCGGAATAATTTTGTCACTTTCTCTACTATTGTTTCGTCCTTCCTTTCCATTATTTTTGAGTATTTAGAAAAACAGTTTTGTTTGTTGACCCGTGTCGATTTTCTGAATCGAAACAATTTTCACTTTTGGTGTCTCGATAAGATCTTTTCTTTCAACAATTCCTTCCAATAGCACTGAACTTTCTTGGATAAAATCATGAAATTGGGAAATTTCTCTGTTTTTGTCTGGTAATAAGCATCTTAAAATTCGATCTTGAGTTCGAAGCCCAATATCATTATATTCTTTATTGATTCTAGTAATCTCTCCTGTCAATTCAATCACTTCTCCATTCTTCATCTCGGGAAAGACCTCCTTCTTTTGAATTGTTTCAAAAAATTTAGCCCTCTTACTTCTTTGTATCCGTAGCTTCTTGTTTCCGTATGCAAGGAGAAATTTTGACTCAGCCCTCTCAAGTGGAGTAAGGATTTTTTGAATTCCATCTAAGAATTTTGGATTGTTACAGGCTGCTAAAACTCTTGGATTCGCTACCTTTGAGATAACTTCCTTTCTTAGATTGAAAACTTTATCAATCCCAAATTCGCCAATTGTTTCAAGCGAGTCAGTGATAATTTTTACAATAAGCGAAGTTTTGTTTCGTGTTATTCCCTTGAACTTGAATTTCAAAAACAAGCCCTTGTCATAACCAGGAAAAACCAAAATTTGAAAATTCTTAGCTTTCGCAATTTTCGCACATTCCTTCAGACAAATTCTCATTCCCAAAATTACCTCGGCCAACTCTTTTGCATCCACACCTTCGCTGGTTGAGTATACTAATTCTATAAACTCGTTGTCTTCGGCCTTAAAAAGCTGTTTTTTGTTTGTCCTGTGCATATCTTTTCTTTTTCTTTTATTATCTTTTTGCTCCTTTTTTCATTGTTACGCAAAAACAAAAACGATTAAAACCCCCTTTTTAAATCTCCTTAACTAGTTCATTATAGCACACAAAACTTGCTTGGTCGCACCATCCGATTGATTGACATAGCTTTATATTCGTGTTATTTTTAAAAGAGTTCCTAAGATAAACTTTTTTGATATAAGGAGAATTTCCCATGGAAAATAAAACTTATAACATCGCTGATTTTTTGCGATTCGAAGAAATTATTGTGAAACATCTTGATAATGGTGGCAAGATCGGAAATACTGCTCTTTCTGAAACCGAAACACTGCTGCACAAAACGCTCGGAACTGTTGGATATAGAAAGATTACTAAGTCAGCAAATAAAGTGCTGCCTACTACATTATTTCCTTCAATGAATTATCTAAAGAGTATTTGCATCTTCATAAAAGAATGGACCGAGCTTATGATCGAAGAAGGGATCATTGAGGGTCAAGCGGATCTCAAAGCTACATAGATGCCAATCAAAAAAGGTTGTAAATGAAAACTGATATTAAAAAACTATTGTTTAAAAATAAGTCTGCGTGATATTAATACATATTGCGCAGACTTTTTTTTATTTATCTTCTCTTGCTTTTCCAGCCAATTGTCCGCAAGCTCCCTGGATGTCTTCACCCATGCTTTTTCTGATTGTGCAGTGCACTCTCTCTCTTTCTAAATCGTCCTTAAATCTCTTTACAACTTCTTTTGATGAAGAGTGCAGATTTTCTCCGATTGAGTTATAGCGAATCAAGTTTACATGAATCAACTGCATTTTGCCTATTGATTTTAGGAATTTTGCTAATTGCAAAGCATCTTCTTTTGTGTCATTAACCCCTCCCAACAAAAGATATTCGATGAAAACTTTGCGAGTGTTGGTCTGGAAATAGCTTTGCAAAAAGTTTCGCAAATCGCTAAGACCATGCTTCTTGTTGATTGGCATGAACTCATCTCTTTTGCGATCATCTGCAAAATGCAACGAGATTGCCAAGTTCACTTGTGGAAAATCTTTTGCAAACTCCTCCATTCCTTCGATGATGCCAGCTGTTGAAACTGCAATATTTCGACTTCCAAAGTTGAAAAATTGCTCATCAATTAAGACTTTCAAACTTTCTTTGACGTTTTTCCAGTTTAAAAATGGCTCCCCCATCCCCATATAGACAATATTTGAAAATTGTCCAGGTAATTTGTTTTTTGCAAGATATTGTTTCCAAAATAATACTTGGCTAGTAATTTCATCGCCAGAGAGATCTCGCACCAAGCCATTTTTTCCGGTGGCACAAAAAGCACACCCTAGAGCGCACCCAACTTGTGATGAGATACAAGCTGACCAAGTCCCTTCTTTTGGTGAAAGTAATACTGTTTCAATGATATTTCCATCTTCAAGTTCCAAAAGAGCTTTGATCGCTTTTTTGTTCCTTGAAATCAAAACTTCTTTTTCCTTAAAAGGAAGAATATTCACTTCGTTTTCAAGTTCAATTCGCAATTTTTTTGAGATTGTTGAGATATCCAAAAATGAAGGAATTGCATCTTCAAAAACTGCTTTGCAAATTTGTTTAAAGCGAAATGCTGGTTCTTTCTTTTCTTTTAAAACTTCTGCTAATTTATTAGTATCCACGTTCTTTAGTTATTTTTGATTAAAGCATCTAAATTAAACCATGAATCGCTTAAACAATAAAGCCCCTTAGCTTTTTAACCTTGACAAAATGTGTATTATATGCTTTACTAAAGGTGAGATGTCGAGGCAATTTATAGCTTTTATAATAGTTATTTGCAAAACCAACAACCCGAAGGAGAGATAGCATGGAAGCTTTTACCAATAAATTTGAAACATTTCCACCTACGGCTGCGGAGATATACAGAAAAGGAATCACCAAGAAACAAATTGATGATTGGACAAGACTCCTAAGCGAAGAATCTGGAGAAACAATCACCTGGAGAATCTCTGGTGAAGCCTACCTTCTCCACACAACTGGGGATATGGACAAGGTCCGAAATGTTATAGGCGAAAATCCCCATAGGCTAGAACGTGATCCTGGAGGAGTCGTCATAAATACCACCGGAAAAACATGGTACCCTCAAAAGGATACCCCGAAGAAATGGACTTTCGAATCTCTGAGAAATCTTTTCTCTAAAAAAGATTAGGCAATTTTGCCAAAACACTACAGACCACCTCATTCACATTGTGAATCGAGATGGTCTTTTTTCAATTAATAACCCACTGGACAACTGTGGCGAAACATTCTAAATTATTAGTATAGATAAATTTACCACTATGCTAAGAACCATTCTTCGTTATTTCATAGCAGTTCCCTTGTTAGCAGTTATTTTCATTGGGCTAACCATATTTTTAGAACTTTTTTTGAAAACGTTTATAAGAGAAGGAGATGAAATGACGACTGAAACAATAATCGAAACCGAAAAAATCTCCATTCCCTTAGAAGAAGTCGTAGATGATCAACAAGAAAGGCAAGTAAAAATTCTTTTGCCCGGCGAAAAATCACTTACAAAAGAAACAAATGATTTTCTGCCGCCACTTGATCAAATCCAAGAGAGACTCACCAAGAAGAAATTTGGAACGTTTGTTTCGCCGGAAAATTCCCCTGTTAGCCCCGAAAGGTTTTTTGGGTATCATAACGCAATTGATCTTGAAACCTTCCCTGGGGAGCTAAATGAGACTGTGGCGGTACGCTCAGTGTGTGATGGCAAGCTACTCTCCAAACGAACTGCTTCTGGCTATGGCGGTGTCGTTGTTCAAAGTTGTACTCTCAATGACTCGCCCATCACCGTTGTCTATGGTCACCTAAAATTAACTAGTATCAAAGTGGATATTGGCGCTAGATTGCAAGCAGGCCAGCAACTTGGCGTTTTGGGAAAAGGAATGAGTGCGGAGACTGGCGGCGAAAGAAAACATCTCCATCTCGGTTTTCATAAAGGCTCCTTGATCAATATCCAGGGCTACGTGCAAAATAAAACAACTCTCTTGAATTGGATTGATCCTTGTCTGTATCTTTGCAAGAATTAACAGTTTTCTATTTAGAAATAAAAAAGCTCACCACTGCACATTGTGGTGAGCTTTTTACTCCCTTCGAAATATTATCAAAAGCTTTTATTTTCGGTAGATTCTAAGACTATTTATCACAACTGAAAAGGAACTAAAAGACATGGCTGCTGCTGCAATCATGGGGCTTAAGATCCCTGCGATTGCGAGTGGAATTGCCACAATATTATAGAAAAAAGCCCAAAAGAGATTCTCCTTGATCGTCTTGAAAGTTATTTGTGAAAGTTCAATGGCCTCTACAACTTTTTCAAGATTATCTTGCATCAAAATAATTTGACCAGTTTCTTTGGCAATATCAGTTGCTCCTCCCATAGCGATTCCAAGATCTGCTTGTGCCAAACTTGGCGCATCGTTAATGCCATCGCCTACAAAAACAACTTTCTCTCCTTGAGCTTGAAACTTTTCCACTTCCTTTGACTTTCCACTCGGCAAAATTCCACCTAATACCGTTTTGATTCCCAACTGCTTTGCAACTGCTTGTGCGGTTTTTTCATTATCCCCTGAAATCATAACAATTTTCAGCCCCTTCGCTGCTAGCTTGGCGACGGCCTTTTTTGATTGCGCTCGAATTTCATCGGCCACAATAATCAAACCGACAACAAGACCATTATGCACAACAAAGAGTTTTGTTCCTTGGGAAAGATTGTCATCCTCTAATATGGTTTTTGCCCAAACAGTATCAACCTTATGTTTCTCTAGTAGCTTGATGTTCCCAAGCATCAACTGTTTCTTGTGGGTATCACAAAAGCCAGTCACTCCCATGCCACTTTCTTCTTTCACTTCTTGCAACGATTGCAAGGTGATGTTTTTTTGTTTGGCACCCTCCTTCACAGCTCGAGAAAGAGGATGGGTGGAATTCGCAGCAACTGATCCTGCTATTTTTAGAATCTTTTTCCGCTCAAAACCATTCTCAGGGTTTGCAACAATTTTCTCAACCCGAGGAGTTCCTTTGGTGAGTGTGCCAGTTTTATCAAAAATTACCATGGAGATATTTTTTGCTCTTTCAAAACTCTCGGAGGTCTTGAAAAGGATACCATTCTTTGCTCCCCTGCCAGTTCCTACCATGATTGCTGTTGGTGTTGCAAGTCCCAACGCGCAAGGACAAGCAATTACCAGCACTGCTACGGCATTAATAATCGCCAAAGAAAAATCAGCAGTTGCAAATAACCAACCAACAAAAGTAAGGAGTGAAATAACTAGTACACTCGGAACAAAAACCCCAGCCACTTTATCAACCATTTTTTGAATTGGTGCTTTTGATCCTTGAGCTTCCTCTACAGTTTTGATTATTTGAGCTAGCGCTGTGCCCTCACCAATTTCCGTAACCTTTATTTTCAAAATTCCATCCTCATTCAAGGTTGCCCCAAAAACATTTGATCCGATTTTCTTGTCGACTGGCAATGATTCGCCTGTGAGCATCGATTCATTGACACTTGAACGTCCATAAATAACTTTTCCGTCCAAAGGGATTTTTTCACCAGGGCGTACCAAAAGCACGTCATCCACGCGAACTCTTTCAATTGAAACTGACTCTTCTTCTCCGTTGAGGAGCAGTTGAGCTTTTTTAGAACCCAACTCCAACAATTTTTTCATGGCAGAGCTTGCAGCTCCTAAACTTTTCTCTTCGAAATATTTCCCCAGAAGAATCAAGGTGATAATAATGGCTGAAGTTTCAAAATAGACCACCTTTCCATTGAAAATAGCCCAGACGCTATAGAAGAATGCCACTAAAGTTCCCATTGAAATTAAGGTATCCATATTGGTTTGCATTTTTTTCGCTTGCAAAAAGGCTACGCGGTGAAAACGAGCGCCAAAATAGAAAACTACGATTGCTGCAAAAATCAGTTCTAGCCACGAGACAAGATCTAAATCCAAAAACACAGTGCCTATTTCTGGCTCAAAAAACATTTTCAAAAGAAGCGGAGCACTGAAAATTGCTGAGAAGAGGAAAGTTTTTTTGCTTTTTTCCACCTCATCCATTCTATACTCCCCCTTCTTAATATCTTCATTAAAACCTGCGACTCTATAGCCATTTTCAATCACTACTTCCATTACGGCTTGCTCACTCAAAATCTCCTTGTCAAATTCAATGACGGCTTTTTTTGTGGCAAAATTAACATTTGCTTTTGAGATGCCCTTCACCTTTTCAAGTGCTGTTTCGTTGCTAAGTGCGCAACTAGCACAAGTCATCCCTAGCACTTCTATTATAATTATCTTCTTTTTCATTTGTTTTCTTGTTTTAATTATTCAACGATAAATTTTCCTCTCACCATCCCCATCCAACAACCAAAAGAAATTGTTCCTTTTTCGGTCGGGGTAAAGTCTAAGACATTTTCACCTTTTTTGATATTTATTGTCTTGTCTAATTGGGGGATAATAATTTTGTTTGTACAACCAGAAACCTGTTTCCCTTCAATTACCCAATGTACTGGAGTTCCTCGTTTAACCCTTAAAACGTTTGGCTCAAATCCCTTGCTCGTAACGCTCATCTTCACAACAACACCGCTTTGAGATTCTTTATTTCCTTTCGAAACTGCTTTGTTTGACACATTGTTTGGTTTCTCTCTTATTGCCACTGTCTCCATTTTGGAATCGCTTTGTAAAACGGCTGAATCAACACCCAGAAGTGATGCGCCAGACGTGAAAGTATAGATTGCAAAAATAACAATCAGAAAACCAGCTACTTTTTGAAAAATCACCATCTTTTTATTGCTGGTCCAGGAAGCCGTGACCCCCAGCAGGAAAAGTGCAGGCACCGTGCCCAGTGCAAAGAAAAATAAGTTTAATCCCCCAGAGAGAAAACCACTAGAAGAAAGTGCATAGATTTGCATGCTCTGTGTGAAACCGCAAGGAAGTAGAAAACTCAATCCCCCCAATAAAAAAGGTGCGGCTCTGTGCTCTGATTCTCTCAAAGCTCCCCAATGTTTAGTGAAGCCTTTTGGCATCCCTATTCCCAAGGTGCTCAAAGAAGGAATCGTCCCCAAGATATTGAGTCCCAAAAGCACCATCACCAATGAGACAAAAATAGTCAAAATTGCCATCGCATTTCCGCTGACACTAATCTCTCCTCCAATAAGGCCCAGGAGACCTCCTAAGACAAAGAAAGTTCCCAATCTTCCAGCATGGAAAGCTAGGTTTGGTTTGATCACAGTAGCAAAAAAGCTCTTGCCTTCACCTTGATATTTTTCACCGAAAGCAATCACAACTGCTCCCACCACCACAAGACAAGAAGAAACGGATGCCACAAGCCCCACTAAAAAGGAGACTCCATAGCTAATGCTTCCATTCCCAATATCAATTCGATCGAGGATTCCCATGTTTTGAAAGGCTCTAAACAGCAAGATAATTCCTCCGGTAGCGAGCACAGCGCTCAGCCATTCTCTCCAAGTGGTCTTTGCTTTTTTACTTATGATACTTTTCTCTTGCTTTGTTTCAAAAGCTTGGTAGCCAAACTTTTTTGCAATTCTCGCTAGAAGTGTGAAATCTGGTTTTTGGTTTTTATATCGAATTTCTGCTTCACCTTTTTTATAGCTGATTTGAACTTGCTGGACATTTTTTATAGCGCGAAATTCTGTCTCGAGAAGTTTCTCGCAACTGACACAATGCATTCCAGATATATATATTTTTACTTTTTTCATTGTTTTTACTTGAACTTTATTTTGCTATTGAGCTAGTTTTTCGATCTTCAAAAGCTCTTCAATCATCTCTTTTTTTCTTTTTTCATTTGTTCCACGCATCGCGTTTGCAAAGCAACTATGCAAATGGCGTTCCATCAATTGATTGTTAGCTGAACGTAAAAGTCCAATTGCTGCTAGGTTTTGTTGCATGATATCGATGCAATACGCACCCTCTTCAACCATTTTCACAACCTTCAATGAATGAGTGGAAGCTTTCTTGAGCGCAGTGATAATCTTTTTGTCTTCTGTGGTCATCTTTAAGGATAAAGTTAACTTTTATTTAAGTCTTGATACCTCCCCCGTAGGTATCTTTGTTTTTATCTTACTCCTCTTGCTTTGGTTGTCAACTTTAAGTGAAAAACAAAAAAACCACCGAATTTCCTTCGATGGTTTTGATTTGTTGCTCTCTTAGTAGTTCCGCTCTTCTAGCAAATCAAGATATAGTCCTTCGACTTTCTCTCGAGCCCAAGTTGTTTTGCGCAAGAATTTCAAACTAGAACTGATTGATGGATTCTTGTCGAAGCAGTTGATGCGCGCCATTTCGTGCAATTCTTGCCAGCTATATTCAGTTCGCAACTCTTCCAACATCGTCTTGAGAGTCACCCCGTGCAAGGGATTGTTTGGTTGTGTATTTTCTTGTTTTTCTTCCATGTTTTTTAAGCTATTAAAATATAAATCTATCTCCATATAACCTCTTCTAAAACCTCTTTCCGAATATATAAATAATCTTTTCTTTCCTGACTTAGAGTTTGTTCTTTTTTTTATAATAAAAAACTGCAAGCGAAATAAAAAGAACAACAGAAATAAGTATAATAAAAACGGACCCAATATAGGGCGATTGTGGTAGTTGCATCCAGAATAAAAAAATTATCAACATAAGAAACAAGCCCATTAAAATAAACGGAGCCGCAAATATCAAAAGTATATTAAGTTGTTTTCTTTTTCCTTTTTCCATTTCTTCTATTCCAGCCTTTTCATCGGCAACTACAACATCACTTTCGGTAGCATCTTTAAATTCAATAATCTCCGCTTTTAAGAAAGCCACAGAAGCAAAAGCCACTATACTTAGAATAAAAAATATTATCATTGGAAAAGAGAATACTGTAAAAAGGAAAAGTTCCGTTAAATCAAACATTATGATAAAAAGAAACAATAAAAAAATAGAAAGCGAAGCAGACAATAAGACTCTTAGTCTGGTAAAATTTATTTGCTTTGCAATGCTTTTCCAAATCGAAATCCAGCCCAAGAGAATCAAAATTCCGATCCAATTAACTACAAAGACAAAGGATGTTGTGTCTTCGCGAAAGATTATTGCAAAAAATGACACAATAAGTCCAAATGAAGCAATCCAAGACCACCAAAAAGGTTTTTTTGCCATCTTCATAAGAAAGTGTAGGTTTAAAAACGGAACCCAAGCTTGCCAGGAATTTTCCGTCTGTAGTTTTTTGGCAATTTTTTGCTGACAAAAAGCAAAATATAGATATAACAAAACAACGATTATGATTGGCATTTTTTGTTTTCAATTTTTAGTAAGTAACTAAAGTCTAACTTATTTCAGAGTTTTTTTCAATTTTGCTGGCATGCTATGTCTCCCATATCAGGAGCATCTTCGATAAATTCAGCCACGAGACCTTGTTCTTTGAAATATTGCATCATTTGGATACAGGCGAATTTTTCTGTTGAATAATGAGTTGCTCCGATAACATTGATCCCATTCTCTTTGGCTAAACGATCAAATTCCACTGCCGGTGGATAGTCACCGATTGCCCTTGAAATTCCAGTGACAAAAACTTTGATGTTTTTTTCCAAAAGTTCTTTCATGATATCCAAATCATTCCCTCCCCCAGCCACAACAGCAATTTTTTCGTCCTTGATATCTTCCGCTCCATATTTCAATGTGGAGACTTCATGACCAACAGCACCTTCCAGTCGCTTGGACAATTCGCTCAGTGTCCCATCCTTTGTTTTGCCAATCACACCCACTAACACTCCGAAATATTTAGCAAAATCTTCATCGTGGGAAATTCCAATTTCCTTAGCAAGATTAACAGAGGTTGAATATTTTCCATTCTTATCCAAAGGAACATGCAAAGTATACAAAGAAATTCCACGTTCCTCTAATTTCGGTAGCAGTTCTTTGTCAATATTCAAAAAAGGGAACCCTTCGGCTTTCGTGTCCCAAATCATTGGGTGATGTGTGAACAACAAAACATTCTTTTCACCCTTGTCCAAGATGGTTTTCAAGACAAAATCGCTTGGGAAAACTGCAGTGTAGACCTTTTCGATTTCATCTGTGTTATCGAGTACCAAACCCATCTGACGCTCCTTGAAATTGTCAGTTAGATGCTCCCCCAAATCAAGCTGAACCCAATCATCCTCACATTTACCCAACTCAAAATCACAGTCCAATTTTTGATAAAGTTCGTTTGCGTTCATAGGATTGCTTTTACGATTTTAAAACTTTTGTTGCTACTTTATCTATATTCTAAGACATTGATCACTTTTAGTAAAGCTTTTAAGGGTTAATATTCTTAAATAAATATCGATTTCTTTCTTGAAAGTTTAACAGGGTTACCAATTGTTTTAATTGATAACCCTGTTTTTTAAATCAGTGAAATTTGCGGAAAGTTTTGAACTGCTTTTTCAAGAGATCTCTGCTTGGAGTTTTTCATTATCCGCTTCGATCTTTTTGGCAGCGCCCTCTCTGAGAGCAAGGAGTTTCGCTTCCAACACCGGATCGTTGATGGCCAAAATCTGCAGGGCCAAGAAAGCTGCGTTCTTTGATGCATCAATAGCCACAGTGGCTACCGGAATTCCTGGGGGCATTTGGACACTTGATAGCAAGGCATCCACACCGCCCAAGGGCGAACTCTCTGATGTTAGTGGAACGGCAATTACCGGTTTAACTGTGCAAGCAGCTACTGCGCCAGCTAAATGAGCTGCCATGCCTGCACCACAGATGAAAATCGAGAATCCTTCTGCATTTGCTTGTTTGACGAGTTCCCTTGTGCGCTCAGGGGTGCGATGTGCACTAGTGACGAGCATTGCAAAAGGAACATCCAATCCCTTGAGAACTTTTGTTGCAGGAATCATCTTCGCGCTATCAGAAAAACTTCCGAGTAGAATCATGATCTTTGTCTTTGCCATTGTTTTGTCCCTCCATAAACCTTTGATTGTTAAAAAAACTCTTTTTCTCGCACTTTTGCGATTAGGTTATTAAAGCTTAAAACGGTAGCTTTGTAAAGAAAAAAAGCCGCTAGGGCTTTTAATCGACTCTCTTTTTGTTGTTTTTCTAATCAACTTCAATCAATTGATATTCTCTGTTTCCTATCTTCAACTCTTCTGCTACAACTAGTTGATTCTCCTTGTCGACTTCGTTCATTTGATCAAACTCTCCTTTTGATTTTTGATTAACCAAATCCAAAGAAGCTTTTTCCACTGCCACGATGTCTTCTCCACTCACAATTCCAACGTCTTCCATCATTGCTTTTTGTTTCATCCCCATGCAGTCACAAAGAGGGGTGATGTTTCGGAGGACATTGATGAAAATTGAATTGGGAAAAGAAGAAAGAACTGCCGCAGTGTATTCAGCTATTCTTTTTTGCACTTCTTCTGCCGTTCTTCCGCCCCAAGGAATCTTCATCGCCCCGTTTGGGCAAACAGCAATGCACATTGCGCAACCAATACATTTTGTCGAGTCAAGAATTGCTAGTCCGTCTTTCATGGTGATGGCATCAAAATCACAATGCTCAGCACATTTGCCACAACCGATGCACAGTTTGGAAACAATTGGGCGGACATTGGAATGCATATCCAATTTTCCAGCTCGAGAACCAAGACCCATGCCAATGTTTTTGATCGCTCCGCCAAAGCCTGTTGCTTCATGCCCTTTGAAATGAGAAAAGACCACCAAAGAGTCAAAATCATCAATGCCTTTTCCAATTTTACAACCATTGATCTCAGTGTATTCATCCCCCAGCTCCCCATCAAGAATCGCAATTTTCATATCAGAGAAACCATGTTTCTTGGCAGTTGCCAAATGGTCTGTGCTGTTGGTGCGGCTCCCCTTGTACAAAACATTGCACTCAACCAGTGTCGCTTCCTTACCCAAACTTTCGATTTTCCGATAGACCTTCCGCACCAGCTCAGGGTCGATGAAAGTGTCACAACCGTCTTCACCAAAGTGAATCTTGATAGCAACCTTTTGTCCAAGTTTGCCAAAATCAGTCTTTTCCAAAATCCCTTCGATTTCTTTTGAGAAATATACTTCGTTCATAAGTTTTACAGAATTTTTTAAATTTAAATTTTGTTAGCACTCCAAGATTTCTTGGTTTTCACAAACTTGTCCCCCACAACTGCTTCTTCAAATTTCTTTCGACTAACTTTTTGTTTTATCTTCTTACCTTCGGCTGTCTCGAAAATCAAAACGAAACTTCGAGAAGTTCCAGAAGAATAGTCATCTTCATCGACACCAGAATCACGTTGTTCTTTTATGATTTTGTCTTTTAATATCCCCTCCCAAGCAGAGTTCCATCGTTTAAGAACTGACCAGACAATAAAGGCTGTTATCAAAGAGACGACGCCAACAGTGATAAGTGCTTCATTCATGTTTTTTGTTTTACTTTTAAAGGAATCCGCTATCTGTATAATACCACACGAAAATACTTTACGGCAATTTAGCATCCCCGCTCTCGCTTCCACGCTTCCAACCTTTGTCGCATGGCACTATTTAATTGAGGTTCTTTTTTCCACCTATAAAGTTATTTTCTACAAAATTAACTTTATCTCCTCAATAATTCTATCTACAGACTTATCAATTTGAAAATAATCTTTATGGACCGCTCTTTTTATTCCTCTTTCCATAGCCTCTTTGTTCCATTGCGGTGTGGATGAGATTGAGATAATTTTATCCCTTCCGTATTTGTCTAGGTCAAGACAATGAAACGATCCACAAGCCTTGCAATCACGGTCGAGGAGAATCACATCAAATTGGATATGATCTGTTTTGTTTAGATATTCCTCAACTTGCATATATTCCGATAAAACTGTCACTGCAATATCTCTTGAATTTTGGCTATCGCATAGTTCTTCTTCAAGCAGGTGAATCTTTTTCAGCAAGGTGGCAAGAGTCAAAATATCGTCTTCTAAAATCAATATTCTAATTGTTTTCATATTTTTTAATTTCATTTACTTACATATGTCATTACATGTGTAATGACTAAAAATTTTCTTTCCACGCAACTTTCACTTTCAAGCATTCAATAAATGTTTTGAAATTTTCTTTCATATATGGAACCATTTCCTCTTTGTTTGTATCTTTTAAGGCTTCCCCAACCAACTTCTCAGCAACTCGTTTCTTTTTGAATTTCATCCAATCGATGGGAAATTGGCAAGCGTAATATCCATTTTCATCAAAACCAGATTCTTGATAGAAAAATTCATATAAATCCTGTGCATTTTTAGCATAGATACCTTCAAGAATTGAAACCATGCTGCCATATGATTGATAGAGATCCAACAATTCGCCGGTTTCATATTCCCTTTTCTCAATCTTTTTTCTCAAGCTCCCCTGTCTTCTTTCATAATGAGCTCCTTGTGTGAAAGAACCCCACAGGGAATTGATATTCAACTCAACCAAACTAGTGACATATTGCACCTTACTCTTCGGAATTTTCCCCTTAATTTTATAGTCTTTGATTGTCATTTTGCTTGCTTACATTTGTAATGACTAACTATTTTTTCTTTGAAAATTCATTTAACTTAAAATTAACCTTGTACAAAAATACTTCCACGTTTGGAATCATTTTCAATGCGTAGTCTAATCTTCTATCATACTCTCCTGCTATAATAACACCTTTAACGCTCTCGCCTTTATTTTCTTGAATCCACCCCATATATCGCGCGATCTGTCCGATTGTATCATCACTTGTCTGATTTTTCTTTAATTCTATAATAACATATTCTTTTGTTTTTTTGTCTCTGGCTAGGATATCAATTGGCCCAATTTCGGTTCTATATTGTTGACTAACAAGCACCCCTTCTTCGATAATTAGATCATACTTTTTCCCTAGCTCGGTACTGTCCCAATTATAAATAATGAAATCTTCAAGTTGCTTTTCCATATAAAATAGTCCCTGGCTTTGGATTGAAGTTTCCTGGGAAATTTCGATAGAAACGCTTTTTTTGTAATAATCTAAAATGGTTTTCAGATCAGCTTCGATGTCTTTCTCTGTTACTATGTTATTATCAGCATCCAAATATTCAATCTTTTCAGAACCATTCTTTATCTTATAAGCCTTAAAGACAAAAGAATCTCCATAACGAGGTACATCTTTATTGAAATAAGCGTTGATCTTTTCAGCTGAATTCATGATTTCAGCTGGCCAAGACTGCTCAAATTCAGAAGTTTCACTTACACCATACGCAAGAATTAAAATTCCAAGCTCTTTATAATAGAGATAGACTGGATAAAAACCTCTACTAACCTTCATTTCTGGAGCCACAAACGCAATCCAAGGGACCCGTGCTGCCATTCCCATTCCAAAAGAAATTCTTAATTGCAAATCACTCCATTCTTTAGGATATTCAGAAGTTTTCAAACCGCCTTTTTGCGATTGCGAAATGAATTTATTTAATTGTTGTTGCCAATTGTTCATATTTATAAATTATTTTTTATTTTTACTTGTATAAGCTCAAATATGTAAATATGAGAGCAACAGCTAATTTTTGTTTCTCATGGTTGTGTGCATTTTTATTTCTTGTTTTTCTTGGCGAACCACCACAAACCTCTATGCAAATAAAATTTATATTTTTTTATTTTTTCCATATTAAATATCGCGTGGCTAGACAAATATTTAAATCTAATTATTTTATCCTTCTTCTCTTTCACACCGATTACTCCGTATCTCCATAATTCCGTCAATAGCATTTCTATTTTTTTATTACTTACTCTTTTCTCAGAAAAAAATTTGCTCAGACATATCTTAAACTCAGCGTAACCAAAAATGTCTTTTTCTATCATCTTATTTATTAACAAATTCAAACTATTTTCGCTCAAATCATAGTCAAAAATTCTACTAACCAGGTAGAGCTCCGTTCTTAACTCCAATTGCAAATAATCAGTATACTCAACTTCTGCAGATTCAATATTTTCACTAGTAGCTGGACGTTTCATGCTCAATCTATCTCTCATCGCATAACAGAATTGTAAATAATCTCTAGGTCTATTGAAAGAAATCGCAGCCATATAGGCATAAAAGTTGCAAGAATATCTGTTTGTCTCAAAATTGTTCAGAAATGAACTAAAAATTTCATCTGGAAACCATTTTTTTAAATTGACCACAGGGTCTTCTAGTGCACTTTCCATTTCATTTTCAAAAACGTTCATCCTCTTTATCAATAAACTTGCGAAATCTTTTTCTTTCCAACTCACTATAAAAGAATCTGACTTTATTTTGCCCGTATTAGAACCTTTCATAAAATCAAACAAGTCGTCTCTCACTAAAGATACAAATCTAATCTCTAGTCCGTTGTCAGCAAATTCTTGATTAAAAGACTGCATTTTTAATAGAAAATCTTGGATTATTCCTATGTCTCTGTTTATGTTTTTATCTTCAGACTCGTCTAGATAATCACTTATATCATCAATAAAAATTATCCCTTTTTTATTTTTCTGTATTTGCAGGCTCCTAAGTAAACTGTCAAAGAGATTTCCGGGTGTAGCATCAATAAGAGCAGGAATTTCATCTTTTTGATTTATGTAGCCACCTTCTGCTTCTCCGCCAACAAAAGGTGCAAGAAGTCTCGCTTTAATCGAAGTGTTTTTTTAGTTGATTTACTGGAAGTGATAAAAGATTCATAATCATTAACTATCTGTAGTCCATTGCGCACAAAAAAATCATTCCAAAATTTCTTAGATTCTCCTTTTATTAAATCCTTATCGATTAATTTTTTTGCAGTTTTTATTGCTATATATTTCAAAATTGATCCCAAAGTATCATTTTTAGACGCTTTCTCATCAAGATTGGTATTGAAATTCCTAATAGATAATCTTATTGCAAAGTCTATATCAAATTTTTCATGCATTGCCTCTAAATATTTTGCTATAGCAGATTTGCCAATTCCTTTTCTCCCTGCCAGTATTGTGTATTTTTCATCAATTAATTGTTTTATCGCTCCAGAATCATAAAAACATTCAAGAAGATGATTATCTTTTTCTGCCTCAGTTTGCTTGCTTATATTAAGAGCTTGCATATAAATATTTAAACTATTAATTGTTAATTATCATAACACCTCACTCCAAACACTGACATATATACGAGAGTAATTTTTATATCCCTACATACATCATGAAGTAGTTTCTACTTTTCGTCTAATACTTCCTGCACAACACCAAGCACGCTGGCACCTTCGCTGGGTATAATAGGTTGATGAATGGGATTTTTACTTTTTGGCAACAATATTCTTTTTCCATCTTTTTTATCATACATTTTGATTGTCACGTCATCACCAAGCAGGACGATTACCCTGTCCCCAGTGTCTGCTTTTAATTGTTGTCTACATAGAACAAGGTCTCCATCTTGTATTCCCGCAAGATTCATTGAATCGCCTTGGGCATGAAGAATAAAATACTCATAACCTGGTTTTATTTTAATTTTTTCCACAGCTATCTTTCTTTCTTCATTTTCATCACCAAAAACAGGATCCCCGCAAGGTGCATAACCAACAAGTGGCACCATAATCTTTTCTATGATTTTGTCTAAATTCGAAGGTTCTGCTGAAACCACTTCTCTTTCGTGTGTAACGGTTTGTTCACCTGATATAAATTCTTTGAAATATTTCCTTAAATTATCATCCACTACGTATACATATGTTCCCTTAATACCTCTCACTAAAAGTGTTTTATATATATTAATGATATACCTCTTCAGTTCTTTTTCGTCCACCACGCCAGCGCATCCATTTCTGTCGTAATACTCCTTTCTATTAACATAAATATCCTTGGAGCTCGAATTATATTTCAATTCTGGACCAATAATCACCCCAACATAATTTAAATCATAGCCTTGCGTAGTGTGAATACATCCGACTTCATTGATTGCATTTGGTGAATTAACCCAATCCATTGCAGTGCTATTCCATTTTAATTCACAATCGCCTATTTTAATATCATATTTAGCTGGTTTTTCGTTTCTTTCTGGGTTAGATAACCACGGCCAAGCATAACCAGCGACCATTCTGCACAAACCAAACTTTTTATTTTTTTCCCTTACATCCTTAACCATCTCGCCCACATCATCATATAATTTAAAGTCATGTGTCCCGAAGCCTCCTTTGTTATTTCTGTTATTTAATAAGTCTTCTATGAATTTTATATACCCCTCTCCAGATTGAACTCTCAATTGAGTTGTTAAGTCATACCTAAACACATCTTTTAGCTTATCAAACTGTTCAGGACCAACATCTGTTGGCATTACACTTTGGTTTTTATCATAAAAAAATACCTGCTGTTTTGATTTTTTAATTATCCAATCTATATGCGTTGCCTCTCTGTCTAAGCCAAAAGCTTTGTTAATAACATCAAAAGCTTTGAAGGCTGCCCCCAAATTTTTTCTTCTCTTCAATCTATGCGCTTCGTCTACGATAACTAAGTCGTAATCACCTCTAGCTACATCATTCGCTATAATTACCATATTCGCACTAAGCCCTTTTATGTTTTTAAAAACAGTCTTTATTGTTTTACGTAAAGCACCCATAGGAATAACAAGAGCAATTTTAAGATGTTTTGTGTCTTCGTGTTCTTTCAAGTACTTAACTAAATAAGTTGCAAGCACTGTCTTGCCTGTGCCTGGTTGTCCACTTACAATGTACGTTTTTTCTTTTTTGTTTTTTATATCTACAAAGATTTTTTTCACAAAATCACTTTGATCTTCAGTCAAAGACTTGTATGGTGAGTATTTGAAAAGATCACTATTTTCAATATCTAGCAGTTCTCTTCTAGCAATTTTTCTTTGCCTTAATTTCTCCCAAATACCCTTAATTTTAGATTTGTACTTTTCTCTTTCGTAATAATTATGATTTCTCAGTCCTCTGTTTGAATTTTGCAAAATTCTCATACCATCCGCTGCCATATATTGGATAAGCGATGATTCAATATCTAAGGTTGCAGATTTATTATATGTTTCATCCGTAATTATGTGAATATTTTTCAACTCTCTTCTCTCAGGATTTTCGTAATGTTGTTTACTTCGACTAAACACATTTATAGTTTCGCCAATATAAACTTCCTTATCGTTTTCAATAATATACACCACGGGCCAATTCAAACCACTGTGATGCTTTTTTATTTCATCAAATCCTTTTAGGTCAAATTGAAAAGTATTAATATTACTCATATAAAATTATAATTCTGTATATTTTTTAGCATTACCCTTTGCCTTGTCAACGGAATATTTTTCTTCAGCTTTTTCTATTTTATCTTTTACTATAGTAGATACATCAAGATTTGTAGCATTTGCAAAATTTAAACAAAAAATAATAATATCAGCCAACTCCTCACCTACTTTTTCTTTAAATCCAGGATCATTTTGAATTTTTTCTGCAATATCCTTTTTCTCTTTCCACAAAAAAAGCTCTTGTAACTCCCCTGCTTCTATAGAAATAGCTTCAGCTATATTTTTTGGGTCATGAAATTGTTTCCAGTCCCTTTTGTCTCTGAAATCTATAAGTAAATCCTTAAGAACCTGAATATTTGTGTTTTTATCATTTAACATATTTGTATAAGTTAAGCTAATACTTTTTTATTTGAAAACACCCCCATCATACCACCATACCACAAAAATTCCAGTGAAATGTTGGTTTCTTGGTCTTTTTGATTCAAAAGTTCTGCTACTTCTTCTTTAGCGCGTTAGATGTTTGAAAATTTAACTGCGCCAATCCTTAATCAGAACTCCCCCTCGGACTCTTTTGACTGTCACTTTTTGCTTCTCACGCCATTTAAGCTCTCGGACAATCTCAATTGGAATTGTGACCGCAATTGAATGTTTGCCAACTTTCGTCAGCTTTCGAATGTCTTGATCTTCTAGTTTTCTCATTTTGTTTGAAAATAAGTTAGTTAGTACTTACATATGTCATTACACGTGTAATGACTTTTTGAAATTGTTTTTTATCGAAAAGCTTCTAAATTAATTATAATTATACCACTTCCCTCCCTCTTTTTCAATTTTGAATCTATATCTGAAACACTCAAGGTGGAATAAAAACAGGGCAATAGTTGAATTTTCTACTACCCTGAAGACCTGTTTTTCAAGTCGAAATGTTTTTCCTCACCAAGGAAGGGCTACCTTATATGTAAGAAGAATCCTTTGGTAGTCCTGCCATTTTACAGGCGCCTTTTCCCGGGCCGGAAGGAAATAGTTCATAGGCCCTTGTTAACGATAGGTTTGTGCATTTATAAAAAAGTCTTATCAGAGGAGCAGAGCCATGTTTCTGGTAGTGCTCTCTTAGGGCTATGATTGTGGCATTGTGTTCATCGCCTAGCTTATCAATGCCTTCTTTCATTCTGATATAGTCAGCCCAGTTCGGATTCCATTTTTTAGAATCAATCAGAAAGCCATTCACATCGACTTCGTAGATTTCATCTCTGTGTTTGATCTTCATCATTTTACTGACCCTCCCACTGTTTTATTTTTCTGCCTTTTAGCAGC